>Ga0257116_1000035_pt1 | contig 161939 bp, 133 predicted proteins | sample SI112_120mmetaG_FD_190150 | JGI IMG/M metagenome (GOLD analysis project Ga0257116, IMG submission 190150) | Marine microbial communities from Saanich Inlet, British Columbia, Canada - SI112_120m | ecosystem: Environmental > Aquatic > Marine > Inlet | place: Canada: British Columbia | collected...
ATATCCACAAGGAGCTATTATTAATCCGTTTGGAAACACTAATCCTGCAGATGCGTTTTATACATATTTTATTTGTACTCTTGACCAAACAAATGGCGGAAGCTGGGGTGGTTATGGTTATGGATCAAATCCACTTACCGAAACTGATCCTCCAAACCCATCACAGGTAAACCTAACAACAGAAGATGGTTATTTCAGATTAATTCCGGATGCATTTACAGTAACTACTGGAGGTGTTAGCTGGTATGCTGATCCAAGCACAGATTATACATCAGGTGCTGCTGAATATACTGGAGAAGTTATTTTAGGTCGTGGTGTAATGGTAGATGGAGAAGTAGCTTATGAAGAATCTCTTTATGAGTTTATGGAGCCTCTAGAAGCATTCAATGATACTAAAATTGCTTTTGGACCTGATGGTCTAACCGGTTATATGGTATTTATGACTGATGCTGCAAGCGATCCAGTTCCATACACTAGCTATCACCCTGTTATTGTTAAAACAATAGATGGTGGTGATACTTGGGAAGATCCTATTCAAGTTCAGTTTGGTGGTGTTGACGGTATTGAATCACTAAAATATTACTGGTCAGATGAAATTTTGGAAAGTATCGATGTATATGGACCAGGATTTAATCGTGATGAGGTGTATTATAATATGGGTTTTTCAGTTGACCTTATTGTTGATGGTGAAGGTAACCCACATATTACAGGTATTATAGCTATCGGTTCTGAAGATGGATGGTATCCTGGTGAAGGAACAATGGCTACATGGCATGTATTTTCTGATGATGGTGGTACCACATGGGATGCAACTGCTTTATATGACAATCTTTTCTTGGATGGTGATATAGGCGGCTTGTCTCAATACAATCGCCCTTATGCTGCGTCTACATATGATGGACATTACTTGTTCTTCTCATGGATTGATACAGATCTTGATGGTGCTGAAGGTAACACTAATCCAAATATTTTTGTAGTTGGGTATGATTCAGAAGATCACGTTTACACAGAAGTTGAAAACGTAACAGAGCTTAGCCTATACTGGTTTAGTGCATTTTATGGATCAGCTTCACAATATGTTTTTGCTTCTGAAGCAGGTGACGTATGGCAATGTGAGATTCCATTTATGTTCACCGAATATACAGTTCCTGGTGATCCAGCTTCTGAAATGAACTTTTACTATGTAGATGGATATACAATGGATATGCCTGTAGGTGTTGACAATGTTGAAGGCGCTATAGATTTTTCAGTTGCTCAAAACTCACCAAACCCTGCGGTTAATAACACAAGTGTTCTTGTAACATCAGAAACTCCTGGAGTTATTAATCTTAGAATCAGTAATATTCTTGGACAAGTTGTTCATACACAAAGCGTAAATAACAGTGCTCTTGCACATACATTTAACTTTGATGTTAGCAATTTTGATTCAGGTATCTACTTCTATACAATAGAAATAGGTAATAAAGCTGTAACAAAAAAGATGCTTGTTAAATAAGCATTATTTTTAATAATATAAAAAGGGCTGCCAGTTTTCTGGGAGCCCTTTTTTAGTTTATTTTTCTGCAGTTACACAAAGATTAACAGCCAAATAAATAACCTTTTTATCTATAAACATATCATACTGGACAAAGATTTTGATTGCATATAGAAATAATTATTTATCTTTGAAATTATACAACCACTACTTTTAATTGTTTTTGGATTTTAAATTATTTATAAGTTATTAATTAAAAACTAGTATCATGAAAAAAGCATTACTATTATTTGTTCTACTCAGCCTAGGTATGGCAACAATTGGTCAGAAACACAATATAAAAAACACAAAAGCTCCCATGGATAAGGTGCAATTGGAATTAGCCCCAAAGCCTACCTCAACAGCTTATACATTCAGTCAGCCTGAAACTATTTCTGGGGATATTAAGGGGCGTTCTATTGACTTTATACCAATAGGTCAAGCAGGTAACGCATACGGCCTTTACAGCAATTCACGTACATATTTATGGGCAGATCCAGCACTTAATAGTATTGTATTCACACATCGTATGGTCGGTGGAACAGAGGTTGATGGTAATAGCAGGCTTTCGTATGATGTCAGTACAGATGGTGGGTCCACATGGGAAACAAATGTAAAAGTATATCAACCTACAGAACCTGGTCCAACTTATCCCTATGCCGCAGGTAGATATCCTCAGGGATTAATAGTAAATCCAGAGGGTAATACTGATCCTGCCAATGCATTTTATTCTTATTTGGCGGCATCTATAATAAATACAAATGGTATTTGGGGAGGCTATGTTTTTGGTTCAAATCCACTTACCGAAACTAATCCTCCAAACCCAACACAAACACTTTTAGAATCTGAAGATGACTATTGGAGATTAATACCTGATGCTATGACAGTTACTCAGAGTGGTACAGTGTGGTATACTGAACCAAGCACTGATTATACTTCTGGAAGCTCTGAATATACAGGTGAAATAATAATTGGGCGCGGTGAAATAGTCGATGGTGAGATTGCGTATGAAGAATCTCTTTATGAATTCCTTGCTCCACTTGATGCATTTAATGACTCCAAGGTAGCCTTTGCACCAGATGGGTTAACTGGATATATGGTTTTTATGACAGGTGCTGATAGTGAACCTGTACCATATACAAATTATCATCCCGTACTTCTTAAAACTATTGATGGTGGTGAATCTTGGAGTGATCCGATTCATGTTCAATTTGGTGGTGTTGACGGTATTGAATCACTAAAATACTACTGGTCGGACGAAGTCCTGGAATCAATTGATACCTATGGTCCAGGGTTCAATCGTGATGAAGTTTATTATAATATGGGATATTCCGTTGACGTGGTAGTTTGTGATGAAGGTAATCCGCATCTTGTGGGTATTATAGCCATCGCTACTGATGAGGGAAATTGGTATCCTGGAGAAGGAACCATGGCCACATGGCATGTGTACTCAAAAGATGGTGGGGACAACTGGGATGCTACCGCTTTATATGATAATATTTTCTTGGAAGGAGATATAGGCGGACTAGGCATGTGGAATAGACCATATGCTTCCTCTACTTATGATGGACATTTATTATTCTTTTCATGGATTGATACGGATCTTGATGGTGCAGAAGGTAATACCAATCCAAATATTTTTATGGTAGGCTATGACGATGCCCATCATTCCTACACAGAAGTTGAAAACGTAACTGAGCTTAGCCTTTACTGGTTCAGTGCATTTTATGGATCAGCTTCACAATATGTATTCTCTGATCTAGTAAGCGGTATGTATGAATGTGAAATTCCGTTTATATTCACTGAATACACAGTTCCTGGTGATCCAGCTTCAGAGATGAATTTTTATTATGTAGATGGATATACAATGGATATTCCTGTAGGTGTTGACAATGTTGAGGGTGTTATAGATTTTTCAGTTGCTCAAAACTCTCCAAACCCTGCGTTTAATAACACAAGTGTTCTTGTAACATCAGAAACTCCTGGAGTTATTAATCTTAGAATCAGTAATGTTCTTGGACAAGTTGTTCATACACAAAGCGTAAATAACAGTGCTCTTGCACATACATTTAACTTTGATGTTAGCAATTTCGATTCAGGCATCTACTTCTATACAATAGAAATAGGTAATAAAGCTGTAACAAAAAAGATGCTTGTTAAATAAGCATTTTTTATAATAATATAAAAAGGGCTGCCAGTTTTCTGGTGGCCCTTTTTTGTTTAATAGAAATAGGTAACAATGCTGTAACAAAAAAGATTATTGTTAAGTAACATTTTATCTTAGAATTCAGATGTGAAAAAGAATTCTATGTTGTTATATTTCTGTTGAGCCATTTGAAGGGAAAATTGTGAATCAGCGAGAAATACTTCACGACCATCCTTGTCAAGTGCTATTTGGGTAGCTTTTCTTGCTCTGAAATCTTTAAGCTGATCCTGGTCTGAACTTTTATACCAAACAGTTTTGTAGAGAGTAATATGTTCAAATCTACATTTTGCACCATATTCATGTTCAAGGCGATATTGAATAACTTCAAATTGCAAAGCACCCACAGTGCCAATGATCTTTCTGCCAGTATGCTTACCTGTAAATAGTTGTGCTACTCCTTCATCCATTAGCTGATCAATACCCTTTGCCAATTGTTTTGCTTTCATGGGGCTTGCATTCTCAATATATTTAAATAATTCAGGAGAAAAACTTGGGATTCCTTTATAATTAAGAGTCTCGCCATCGGTTATAGTATCCCCAATTTTGAAGTTTCCGGTGTCATGTAATCCAACAATGTCTCCTGGATACATTTCATCTACAATTGATTTCTTTTGTGCCATGAAGGAGGTTGGACTTGAAAACTTTAGTTTTCTATTGAGTCTAACATGCTGATAATAGGTATTACGCTTAAAAACTCCAGAAACTATTCTAACAAATGCAATTCTGTCTCTATGCTTTGGATCCATATTTGCATGTATTTTGAATACAAATCCGGTAAATGATTTTTCTTCTGGTAGTACCTTTCTAATGTCACTTTCACGGCCTATGGGTGAAGGCGCTATTTGTATGAAGTTATCCAATAACTCTTTAACACCGAAGTTATTTAAAGCACTCCCGAAAAACACAGGACTTAATTTTCCTCCAAGGTAGGAGTCAATTTCAAATTTAGGATATACATTCTCAATTAACTCAACATCTTCTCGTAATTGGTCAGCATCCTCTTTAAGGTAATCATCAACTTTTTTATCTTCCAAATTATTTATGGCTATACCTTCTTCTATAATTTGTTTCCCGGGTGAAAATAAGTTTAAGGAGTGTGAGAATATATTATAAACTCCCTTGAAAGATGGGCCCATGTTAATTGGCCAACTCAATGGTGTTACTGTTAAATGAAGCTTTTGTTCAACTTCATCTAAAAGGTCAAAAGCATCTTTACCGGGTCTATCTAATTTATTTATGAATACAATAATCGGGATATTACGCATTCTACATACCTTAACAAGCTTCTCAGTTTGAGGCTCAACACCTTTAGCCACATCAATTACCACCACAACACTGTCTGCAGCAGTTAATGTTCTGAATGTATCTTCCTGAAAATCCTGATGTCCAGGAGTATCAAGAATATTGATCTTTACATCATTATATTCAAACCCCATTACCGAAGTAGCCACACTAATACCCCTTTGTCTTTCTATCTCCATCCAATCAGATGTAGCTGTTTTCTTAATCTTATTTGATTTAACAGCTCCTGCTACCTGGATTGCTCCTCCAAATAATAGTAGTTTTTCCGTTAAGGTTGTCTTTCCAGCATCAGGATGACTGATAATGGCAAAAGTCCTTCTTCGATTTATTTCTTTTTGATTTGACATGAATTAAAAAATGAGGTGCAAAAGTAGAAAAATTGTTGTTTATGTCTATGTGCGCCTTTCAACTTCTCTCATATCAACAATTTTATTCATGAGAGCATAAACAGTTAAACCTGATACGGTTTTAATTCCAAGTTTTCGTGCTATTTTCTTTCTATGTGTCATCACGGTGTGAACACTTAGAAATAATTTATCAGCAACATCTTTATTAGATAACCCTAGTACAACATTTTTTAGAATTTCTACTTCGCGCTTACTTAGAGTTTTACTGTTTTCTTCTGGAATGTATTTACCAATAATTGATTGAAGTTCTTCTATTAGCTGATACTTGGGAGCATCTTTTACAAGCTGGTGCGAAAATTTACTTTTTACATTTTCCTTCATTGATTCTGATACAAGGCCAGCTATTAGTGTTTCTGGTTCTTCACGGAGAGTTCTTAATGTAGGTATGAGGTGTTCACCCAATGACACAGGGTCAATAATAATTAAATCGGGCTTTTTCAATAGAACTTTTTCACAGAGCTTCTTTTCGGAACCAGAAAATACCTCATCTACTAATAGTCCTCGAATTTCAAGTGCTAGGCTTTCAACACCAGCAGCAAGTAAGAAGGAGTTTGTAATTACTATTATTTTTTTTGTTGAACTCATTCGCCAATTATCCTAGTAAAGCTTTTTTCTCAAGAATCTCCACTTTGGGTATCAAAATAAGATCCTCTATTCTAGCATGATCAGCCAAGTCATTTTCAAGAGCACTTAGTTCTTTAAGTAATAAAAATCTATTTTTTTGATCTTTTACGGTGGGTAAGTATTTTATGATAATATTTTTTAGGTCATTTAACTTTTCTTCTACATCGTCGTGTTCTTTTTCATACAATGTTATGGAATATTCTTTGACCATTGATATAACAGAATCTGGAATAGAAGCAGTCTTTAATGAAGAACTTAGTTTTATTACATAAGGATAAACAAGGGCCTCCTCTCTATCAATGTGTTTTTTTAATTCATAAACATAATCTTTAAAAAACTTTTGTAGTAATAGATATGGCCCTTTATCATCCCTTGCTTCTACAACCATATCATCAATTATAACCTCGATTTCTGGTATCTTATCAGATAAATAATATTTATGGGTTTCCTTTAAATAATTTATTAGTAGTTCAACGGGAAAGCTTCTTAAATATTCCTTATCCATATATTGTGGATCATGAAAACTATTTAGAATAGTCATAAAGAAATCTAGATCAATATCCTTGTTTTTACAAACACTTTCAATGGTTGAATCCCCGAAGCCAAGCTGAATACCAAATCTATTAATTATTGGAACCAAATTGTAATCATGTAAGATTACTTCGGACAGCTTCATTTCTTTTTCAAGTATCATAATAAATTAATATAAAAGTTATTCCTTAAGTTGCGGTAATGATATCAAGTGAATGGTAACTGGAATTAAAACTAAGCATAGTATTATTCTGATATATAAATTATCAACTAGATAGAATGAAATTCCGATTGATAACCACAGGACAAATATGGAATTCATTTTTGCCCTTAGCGTCATGCCTTTTTTCTCTCGATAGTTTCTAATATATGTACTTACAATTTTATTTTTTTCAAACCATTTTCGCATTTTCTCATTTCCACGATTAAAACAATAGGCAGCAAGAAGTAAAAATGGTGTTGTGGGTAATAAGGGTAGAAAAATTCCTAAAATACCGATACCAACAAATAAACTTCCCAAAACAGACCAAATGGGTTTACTTATGTTTGAAAAAAGGTTATTTAATCTTTTTGAAAGCAATCTTAATAATTTTAGAAAACAAAAATAGTTTAATTAAGTTTTAATCAAATATTTGCCGAATTGTTTTAGCAGTTATTTAACAAGACATTAATTCTCTCTTTTAGTTTCAAATTGTTGTGACTCATATAAATACCTTTGTAATTTATTCCCTTATTAATTGCATTAATCAGATTAAATTTATCCTGAGACTCTGAAAATGCAATATTCTCCTGTAGAAACCTTCTTGATAGATATTCTTGCTCTGTTTGACCTGGTGTGGGAATAAATATTCCCGATTTATTAAGAGCAGCCAGATCCATTAATGTTGAATATCCTGGTCTGCAGATAATATGTTTCGCGGAACAGATATATTCTGCAAGTTCATCATCATCTGCGTGTGATATTAGTGTAATATTTTTTATTTTTTTACGAGATGTTTTACCAGGTAAGCCCTGAAGAATGACCGTTTCAATACCACATTTCAATGCTTGTTCAATTAACTTAATCTCAAGAATTGTTCGCTGAGGTTCAGGACCGGATAAAAGAACAAGTATTGGCAAATCTGTTTTTGATTTTACATTCACCGAACTGAATCTACTTAAAATATCAATAAAATGTAATTTGGTAATAAATTTATTTGTTTTTGAGAGATTCCCAGAAAGCCTGTGATCACTTGAGTCAGGGACCCAAACTTCATCAAAAGCATCAATCATGTTATTTATTATTACATTAATCAGAGGTTTTATTAGTTTTTGCAATCCAGAGGTTTGAATATTTAACTGATGAGTTACAAAAACTGTTGGTACACCCATACCAGACAATTCATAGCGGTTGTCAGAGATAATTGCATCAATTTTGTATTCACGTATAATTTTTCTAATTGATTTTCTGGCTATGCGTGATTTATGGATTATTTGAGGAATAGACCTTACAATTTTCCATGACATGGAACCCTTTAGAGGATAGTTGGGGCTAAAACCTCTCAGTTTAAGAATTTTCTCATTTGGGAAATATCTTAGAAGAAAATCCAGAGGTCCATTATCAGCTGCTAGTATTACATTAGCCCCCTGCTCTTTAATTTCTTTAATAACGGGTACCATTCTAGTTGCATGACCCAAACCCCAGTCAAGGGGACAAATTAAAATATTTTTTTTTGGCTTTGGCATCATAACAAAAGTAATAATTAGAATATAATACTCGGTATTCTAGTCTCCAAAGTTATTTTCTTATATTTGAATAATGCCCAAAGAAAATCTAAGATACCAAATTGCCATTACATTGATTTCTGGAATTGGAGATATTGTTGGTAAAAAGCTAATTTCATATTGTGGAGGTGTCGAAGCCGTGTTTAAACAATCCAGGCGAGCACTTTTAAAAATTCCTGGAATTGGAATAACCACAGTAAATAATATTCTTGAACAGAATGTATTGAGAAGAGCTGAACAAGAAATAGATTTTATCATTAAAAACAATGTTAGAACACTTTTTTATAAGGATGCTGATTACCCAGTACGGCTATTAAACTGTGATGATTCCCCCATAATGTTGTATTATAAGGGTAATTGTGATTTGAACAGAAATAGAATTATATCATTTGTGGGTACTAGAAAATCGACGCAGCGTGGTAAAATAAACTGTGAGAAGTTTATTGATGATTTAAAAACTAAAAATGTTGTTATAGTCAGTGGTTTAGCATATGGTATCGATAGTATTGCTCATCGGCATGCAGTAAAAGAAAAGATTGACACCGTTGCAGTTCTTGGCCATGGGCTAGATAGAATTTATCCATATCAAAATAGAGAACTTGCAAATCGAATTATTGAAAACGGAGGTTTATTAACAGAGTTTATGTCTGGTACAAATCCAGACAAACAAAACTTTCCAAAGCGTAATAGAATTGTTGCTGGTATTAGTGATGCTATTGTTGTTATAGAATCCGGAGAAAGGGGAGGAGCACTGATAACTGCCGACATAGCAAATTCTTATAATCGTGATGTATTTGCACTTCCAGGTAGGATAACTGATAAGTATTCAAAGGGATGTAATGTGCTAATAAAAACAAATAAAGCGGCATTGGCGGAATCTGCTAAGGATATTTCCTACATAATGGGTTGGGATGACATAGAAAATAAAGTTACAGTGAAACAGAGAGATATGTTTTTTAAATTTAGCAATGAGGAAAAATTAATTTTTGATACACTCAATGTCGACGTACCCATTGGCATAGATAAAATTATCGCAAATGTGGATCTTCCGCCATCAAAAGTTTCATCTGTACTTTTATCCCTTGAATTTGAGGGTCTTGTGCAAAGCCTTCCTGGAAAACTTTACACAATTTATTAATAGTCGTAACACACCGCCCCCTATAAAATAAATGTATTTTCAGTTATTTTATTAATTTAATGGATATATAAGTAATTAACTTAAAAGTAACGTATTATATCAATAAAAAAAGGATGCTACGGATTTAATATCATTTTTAAAGTTCCCAACGAGGACAATGAAAGAATGGATACATTTTTTGAAACCCACCAAAGTTTAATGAGAGAAACTCACCATTTGGAAGGGGCTGTGGAACCGGTTATTTTAAGCTATTCCGTTTTAAATACCACCAAATGCAGGCACCATAAAGTCCATGAAATATAGTCCAAGAAAAACAAGAATGGCGTCCAGTAATAGGGCCAGACCTATAAATACTGATAGACAGTATGTTAGGAGTATATAACGAGCTTTTTTGAGATATTAACATTAGGATAAAAAAAGTGTTATTTTTGCGTTCCCTCTAAAGCATCAATATGTTTGCGTTATATCTTAAAGAATTAAGATCATTTCTGAGTTCTATAACAGGCTATGTTGTAATAACAGTATTTTTAGTAACAATAGGTCTCTTTTTATGGTTTTTCCCCAATGAATTTAATGTCCTTGATTATGGGTATGCTAATTTGGATGGTTTATTTGTAGTGGCACCAATTGTATTTTTGTTTTTGGTTCCTGCTGTTACCATGAGAATGTTTTCCGAAGAAAAGAAATCTGGTACCATAGAATTACTTCTCACACGACCCTTGTCAGATATTCAGATAGTGACTGCAAAATTTCTTGCTGCTGTAACTTTGATAGTATTTGCTCTAGTACCGACATTGGTATATGTATTTTCCATAAGTAAACTTGGTTTCCCTCCTGGTAATTTAGATTATGGTAGCATATGGGGGTCCTATATTGGATTACTCTTTCTTGGAGCTACCTTTGCGTCAATTGGCGTTTTTGCTTCATCCTTATCAGATAATCAGGTCATATCATTTATCATAGCTATTGTTTTAAGCGCATTTTCTTATTTGGGCTTCGAATTTTTGTATTCCATAAACATATTCGGTAACCTTGATTTATTCATTAGATCTTTAGGTATAAGCTCCCACTATAGTTCAATAAGCAGAGGTGTTATGGATACAAGGGATGTGATATATTTCTTAAGTGTTATTTTACTATTCTTATACTTGACAAACTTTTCATTATCAAAAAGAAAATGGTGATACTTTTATGAAAAAGAATGGCTCAAATAATCAAGTAAGAACTAGCTACATATTACAATTAATAGCTGTGATTATTGTGTTAATTGGGATAAATATAATTAGCTCATATATATACACACGATTTGATCTAACCACTGAAAAAAGATATACACTTTCATTTCCAACGCAGGAATTATTAAAGAAAGTTGATGATATTGTTTACTTTAGGGTTTTTCTTGATGGTGAATTCCCAGCTGGTTTCAAAAGGCTAAAAAAGGAAACCAAAGAACTTCTTGATGAATTCAGGGCTTATAATAAAAATATTGAATACGAGTTTATAAACCCATCGATTAGTGATGATCCTAATGAAAGGAATGCCACATATCAATTATTGATGGAGCAAGGGTTAAGTCCAACAAACCTTCAAGTAAAAACAAAGGGAGGTATGGATTCCCAGGTTATCTTTCCTGGTGCTTTGGTGAGCTATAGAAACAATGAACTTCCCATAGAATTATTGGATGCACAAATAAATGTTCCACCTGAAGCTGCATTAAATAATTCAATACAAAATCTCGAATTTAGGTTTGCCGAAGTAATAAATAACCTGATAAAAAATGTAAAACCTAAGGTTGCATTCATAGCTGGGCATGGAGAACTGGATGACCAGGAAACGTATGATATTACATTGTCATTACAAGAGAACTATATTGTTGATCGTGTTACCATTGATGGCCAGTTGAATTCCTTAATAAAACGCATTCTTGTGGACTCCTTGAATAATGAGTATAGAATATCACCAGCATATTCCGCCATTATTATTGCTAAACCAGATTCTGTTTTTTCTGCAAAGGATAAATTCATAATAGATCAATTTATAATGTATGGTGGAAAAGTCTTATGGCTAATAGATCCTGTAATTGCCAGTATGGACAGTATTCAACTGCAGGAACAAACAGTAGCTGTTGAAAATAGTATCGACTTACAATCTCAGTTATTCACATATGGTGTTAAACTTAATAATGATCTGATACTTGACCTGAATGCAATGCCTATACCCATTCGTACCGGGCAGGTTGGTGGTCAGGCACAAATTGATTTCTTTCCATGGTATTTTTTCCCTTTAATAACTCCCACTGCGGATCATCCGATTGTGAAAAATCTAAATACCATAAAGACACAATTTGTGTCTAGTATGGACACAACCGCCGCAAAGGGAATAAAAAAAACCATACTACTGCGCACGTCAGATTATTCTAGATCAGATCCCGTACCAGGTATAATAAGCCTTCAATTATTAACAGAAGAGCCAGAGCCAATGAAATATCCAGGCCCTTCAATGCCTGTAGCAATATTATTGGAGGGTGAATTTAGATCAGATTTTAGAAATCGTTTACCCCAATCAATTATCAGTAGCAAAGAAATTGGATTTAAGGAAATTAGTGTTCCAACAAGCATGATAATTGTATCAGATGGCGATATCATCAAGAATCAATTTCATATTCCTCAAGGATATCCCTTGCCACTTGGCTTTGACCAATTTACCGGTGAAACTTTTGGCAATAAAGAGTTTGTCTTGAATGCTTTAAATTACTTAACAGATGGACCTGGTCTCATATCTCTGAGATCAAGAGAAATGAAGCTAAGGCTTCTGGACAAAACAAAAATTAATTCTAACAGAACACTATGGGAGTTAGTAAATCTTATTTTACCTGTTATTATTGTAGTTTTTGCAGGTTTATTGTTAATATGGGCACGCAAACGTAAATATTCCAGTTAAACGCTACAACTAATTAGATTAAAATGAATAAAAACATTAAATATATAATATCTATACTTCTTGTGATACCCATAGCATTATGGTTTTTATTAAGAAGCGATAGTAGTACTCTAACTGAGAAAGAAACGGGCTTTGCGGTATCAGATACCTCGACGATTACAAAAATATTTATTGCCGATAAGAAATCAAACCAGGTTACTTTAAAGAGAACCAACAAAGGTTGGGTTATAAATAACAAATTTGATTCAAACCCTAAGCTTGTTGAAGGGTTACTTGGAAGTATGCAGAGATTAAAAGTTAAAGCACCCGTACCGATTGTGGCTAGGGATAATGTTATTAAACGACTTGCAAGTATAGGCGTAAAAGTGGAAGTATATGAAACATCATATCGGATTAATATCAGTGAGAAATTACGATTTTTCCCCTATGAGAAACTTGCAAAAGTTTACTATGTAGGTGATGCGACACAAGACAATTTGGGTACTTATATGCTTCTTGAAGGAGCTGAACATCCATATATAACTCATATACCAGGATTTCGAGGGTTTTTATCCACTCGTTATTCACCGAAACCTGATGACTGGAAGAGTCATATACTATTTGACTATAATTTAACAGATATTAAAAGTGTTGCCGTGCAATTTGGTCAATTATCAGAGGAAAGTTTTAAAGTTGACATTGATGATAAAACAGGTAATTACAACCTTATAAACCTTTCAACTAAGCAAAGAGTTGTAAACTATGATACTTTAAAACTTCTTAATTTTTTAACATCCTTCAGTGATTTAAGATATGAGACTAGGCTGAATAATATTATGCCAACAATTAAACTGGATTCAATTGTTAACTCATCACCCATATATGAAATAACATTAGTTGACGAAAATAAGGATACAACATATCTTAAGGGTTTTTATAAGAAAGCTCTATCCGAAGAAACCCGTCAGGCAGCATATTTTGAGCTGATTCCCTATGATAACGATCGTTTCTATGCATCTGTTAATGATGGAGAAGATTTTGTGTTATTACAATATTATATTTTTGATGTTGTATTATACCCATTGAGTTACTACACTAATTGATAAAGCTGCATTTAGTATCTTTACAAAAACGTTACAATGCTGCAAGCAGCTTACAAAAAACATACCCTAAACTTTAAACATCCAGGAGGAACATCCCGTGGTATTCTTACCCGAAAGGATTCGTGGTTTTTGTTTATTTACTCTACAGATGATCCATCTGTTCGGGGAATAGGAGAGTGCAGTATTATAAAAGGCTTAAGTATTGATGACAGGTCTGATTTTGATGAAATGATGAATCATGTTTGTATTAATATTAATAATTGGCAATATCTGCTTGAGGAAGGATTAAAGGAATTTCCATCCATAAGATTTGGACTTGAAACGGCCATTAAAGATTTTGTTGAAGGTGGCTCAAGATTACTATTCAAATCGGATTTCACCAACGGCATTGATTCAATACCAATAAATGGATTGATCTGGATGGGTGATTATATTGAAATGAAAAACCGCATAATAGAAAAGATAGAATCTGGCTATCGCTGTATTAAATTAAAAATTGGTGCAATTAATTTTGAAGATGAGATAAAACTTTTAAAGCAAATCAGAGCAGATTTTACCTCTGAAGATCTTGAATTAAGGCTTGATGCAAATGGTGCTTTTAAGCCAAAAGAGGCACGTGAAAAGCTTCAGATACTATCAGATTATGACATTCATAGTATAGAGCAACCCATTAAAGCAAGGCAATGGTTGGCCATGGCAGAAATTTGCGATAATCCATCCATTCCTATTGCTTTAGATGAAGAGTTGATTGGAATCGATGACCACATGGAATTATCTAAAATGCTTGATGAATTAAATCCTCAATACATTATTCTAAAACCATCGCTCATTGGTGGGTTGAGTAAATCTAATTCGTTTATACGAGAGGCTGATAATAGAAATATTGGATGGTGGGTAACTTCTGCACTTGAAGGAAATATTGGACTTAATGCTATTGCGCAATGGACTTACACTTTAAATAATTCATTGCCTCAGGGATTAGGAACAGGTCAGCTATTCAAAAATAATATTGACTCTCCGTTGATAATAGAAAATGCGAATCTTAAATATGATAATAAAAGAAATTGGAATTTTAACCTCATAACAAATGATTTATCCTGAAACCATAAAAGTAAATGGCTCTGTTTTCGACAGAAAGCTTTTATCTCATCTAAAAAATGTTGTTGATGAAGATAATTCAATGAACCTATGGGAAAAAGAAATTTATGATTTCATATTAGAATGGTTTTCCCCAAATGAATCAGTTTTAGTTCAAACATCAGGTTCCACAGGTGATCCTAAAATAATTGAGCTCAAGAAGGTTCATATGATTGAAAGTGCAAAAGCAACGATTGATTTTTTTGGATTAGAGCCTGATTCATCAATATGGTTGTGTCTACCAATAAAATATATTGCAGCTAAGATGGTTGTAGTAAGAGCAATAGTAGGTAAAATGAATCTTGTTTATAGTAAACCCTCAGAAGATTTGATACAACCTAAATCTTCACCGATTAGTATTACAGCAATGGTTCAAAATCAAGTAAATCGCCTATTAAACTCTGAGCAAGGAATTGATAAATTAAAAAATGCAGGAGTTTTGTTGATAGGAGGGTCTTCAATTTCTAAGTCACTGGAGGATCGAATAAATAGCATAGAAGGAATAAATGCTTGGCATTCCTATGGGATGACAGAGACCATTACTCACATAGCTTTGCATAGAATTGGAAGTAATGATAAACAAGGTAGATTTTATCCCATGGCTGGAATTGTAATAAAAAGTAACAATGATAACCAGCTAATAATTGGTGCTCCTTCTCGTGGAGTTGAGATGCTTATAACCAATGATCTTGTGAATATATTTAATGATGGCTCATTTGATATTATAGGTAGAAAGGATAACATAATAATAACTGGTGGCATAAAGGTGATTCCGGAGAAGGTAGAGGGTCTTATTTCCGATCTTATCACTAGTGATTATTTTATCGCTGGTGTTGAAGATGACATACTTGGAAAAAAAGTATCTCTCTTTATTGAAGATGATATTTCAGATGATTTGGTTAGTTTAATTACTAATAAATTGAAGAATCGATTGTCCAAATATGAATTACCTAAGAATATATATAAGGGCAATAATTTTGTAAGAACTAAAACTGGCAAAGTAAATAGGTCAAAAACCATTGAGATTTGTTTGAAATCATCTTGAATAACACTGAGCCCAAGTCTTTTAATTAGATCAAATAATAGACCTTAAAAAAATATAATTAATGTATTTTAAATGTTAATCAATATTTTCTTTAACCCAATTTTCTAAACCTTTTGTTATTATAAGCTCTTGAGCTGCAGCACCTACAGGACTTATTTGATAGTCTTTATCATTTACTGTAAGACATGATTTTTTAAAATCAACCAACAAGTCTAGTTCAGTTTTTACTGTTAATGACTTAGTGCCAAAATTATTTTTTAAATCTTCTAATAGTTCTGGTGATTCCAGAACCAAAAACCCGTTATTTATTGCATTTCGTTTGTAAGTTTGACTGAAAGAACCAGCAATAACCATCTGGATACCCCTATACATTAATGCGGTTGCGGCTTGTTCTCTTGATGACCCAGTGCCAAAATTGTATCCGCCAACTATAATATTTCCTTTCTCAACCAGATTAGTAAATTCCATGTCATAATTTTCCATTACAACTTCAGCCATCTGCTCGGGGGTAAAATCATCTACATATGTATACTTGCCTGGATATATTCCATCCGTATTAAGGTTATCTTGGTAGCATAGAATAATTTTTCCCGTTAACTTTTCAGGAAACCCACTTAAAAGTGAAATATTTATTTTTTCAGATTTATTTTTTTCCTTCTCTACAATTGTTCCATTTGGTTTAATGTTTTTGAATTCAAAAGGAGGAGCAATTTTTCCTGCAACAGCTGAGGCTGCCACCACTGCAGGTGATGCAAGGTATGCCTCTGCTGATGGATCTCCCATTCTTCCCTTAAAATTTCTATTAGTTGCTGAAATGCCGATTTCATTTGGTCCTAGTAGTCCTGCACCCAAGCCAATGCATGGGCCGCATCCCGGAGGAAGTGGAGTAGCTCCTGCATTAATTAAATCTTGCCAATCACCTCTTGCTTCGCTTTCTGCTTGTACTTCACTTGAAGCTGCGGCTATATAAAATTCCACTCCAGGAGCAATAGTTTTATTCTTTATAGTTTTGGCAGCTTCTGCCAAATCTTCAACTCTGCTATTTACACAGCTTACTAAATATGCTTTATTTATCTTAATATCCTTATCAAATGCATCATTTACATTTGTCATGGTTTTTACGTTATTAGGACCACTAATATGAGGACATATGCTATCTAAATCCAGAATAACTTCTTTAGCATAATACGCATCACTGTCAGCCGTGGGGTGATTTCGAATTAATTCTTCAATAGTTTTATGATTAATTCTTGGGTGAACTCCATCCTGAGCATCCTCATCCGAAATAACTCCTTCCAAACCTCTTGATGTTATAAAATCATCTCTTTTTTTAAGCCAGTTTATAAGAGTATTATCTATTGGAAAAACACCTGCCAAAGCACCCCATTCAGTAGTCATGTTTGCAATTGAAAGCCTTTCATCTATGCCAAGGTGGGTAACTCCATCTCCGGTAAACTCTAGAACATGATTTAGAACTTCATCTTTATTAAATAACCCACAAAGAGTAATTATAATATCTTTACCTGTGACCCCTTTCTGTAAATTACCTTTTAATATAACATTTACAATTGGAGGCACTTGCCACCAAGTTCTGCTTGTGGCCCATAAAGCAGCTGCATCAGTACGAACTACAGGTGTTCCTAAGCATCCTAAACCACCATACATATTGGAGTGACTGTCAGAAGCAACAGCCATAGTGCCAGGCCATGCATACCCTTCTTCACACATAATTTGATGACCAATACCTCTACCCGCAGGATAAAAATCAACTCCCATTTTTTTACCAAAAGCTTCTATCCTTTGATATTTCTTTTTATTACTTTCAGATTTATCTTGAACATTATGATCAAGAGTAAAAACTGGTTGCCTTGGATTTGCCATTTTATTCGCGCCAATGGCTTCAAATTTACCCATCACGGCACCTGTGTTATCATGAGTCATTACATGGGCTGGTTGTATAGAAATAAAGTCGCCGGACTTAACTAAATAACCTTTTTCTAATCCCACTGCGTGATTTTGGACTATTTTTTCAATCAGCGTTTGTGCCATACTTTAGGTTGTTTGATAAATATTTGATGCAATATTCTACTTTATCAGAATTTTACGAGTATTGGTTGTGCCATTAATCAAAACAATTTTAGCAAAATAGATACCTGGTTTAAAATCAGAGGTAACTATATTAAGGTGTGTTTTATAAATGTTTTCTTTATTATAAACAATACTTCCGTTTATGTTATGGATTTCAATTCTATTAATCTTCTTTTCAGATAATATATTTAACATTACATCAGCAGGGTTTGGAAATAACCTTAAATCAATTTCTTTAACCTCACCTTCAGATAGTCCAACATAATCAGGTTTAGTTAGCTTTTTTGTGGTGAAAATAAGGTACTCTCCAGCATCCATTACTATGCTTGAATTAGTGTTTGTTACAACAATTGAGTCACCTGTCCAAAATTCATACCATGTTCCTGTACTATGAAATGAAGGGTTAATACTTCCTTCTGATACCCCAAAGTTACCTAGGATTACCACATTCATATCTTCATGTGTTAATTTAATTTTTTTCATAGCATTATTCAAATCCAATGAAAAATTACTTGTCGCAAATGCTTCCTCTGTTTTCTTCAGGTTTATTAATTGAGCATACACATGATATAGCTTTTCTCTTCTCCAATCATCCATATATTCCCATCTAGGAGGCTTTTCTCCCAGTCTTCCATTGTAATCTATGGATACATCATAGCCCCTTTCACCAAACTGCCAAATCATTTTTGGACCAGGAATTGTGAAAAAGAAATTCGCTGCTAATTCTTGACGCCCAAGGGCTATTGTTAGATCCTTAATATTATAATTTCCTTGTGAATTACCAAACTCAAGATTCTTTACCATCAGCCTTTCTTCATCATGACTTTCCATGTATCCAACAACGTGTGGGTCATTCCAGCCTCTTTTCTTGTACGATATCCAATCAAAGTTTGATTGTCCATTGTCATGGTAACCCATTGTAGCCTCATTATAATTGTAGTTTTGATTTCCCCATAGTTTAATACCATAATTAGCAAGTTCTCTTTCTTCACTATTCACAGCCAGATGTTCAAATATTATAGCTGCATCATCCTTTACTTCCCAAATTTTATCAGCCATTCTTTTTAATAATGCAATTCGATCAGAATCATAATTACTTCCCCATGGATCATTATTGCCTTTTATATTATTTCCAAAACCTTTTGTGAAATCAAAACGAAAGCCATCCACTCTATACTCTGTCATCCAATAGCTATTTATACTATCAATAAGCTGCTGGGTATATATGCTTTCGTGGTTAAAATCGTTACCCCATTGTGCATCGGGATTTGTAAAATTTGATTGTTCATTATACCAGGGATTATTAGGTGCGGGTCTATTTTGCTCAGCATTCCAATACATTTTTACCATGGGGCTTGTACCGTAAGAATGATTTAAAACCATATCCATGAATACTGCTATACCTCTTGAATGACATGCATCCACGAAAGCTTTAAAAGTGTTCTTGGGCCCATAATACTTATCTGGCGCAAAATAGTAGTTTGGGTTGTATCCCCAGCTGGAGTTTCCTTCAAATTCACTATTTGGCATTAATTCAATAGCATTAACTCCAAGTCTATCAAGGTAATCAAGTGTGTCAAGCATGGTGTTAAAATCATGCTTAATTATGAAGTCTCTTATCAAAAGCTCATATATCACGAGCTTTTCATCCTCCGGAACATCAAAATCATCAGTTTGCCAAATATATTCTTGCTGATTAGTTTGCATTACCGATGCAATACCAGTGGTTCTATTCGTTGGATAATCTATCAAATTTGGATATGTTGTGCTATTAATCCATTTATCATTCCATGGATCGCTAACTTTTTCGCAATATGGATCACCAACTCTTATATTACCATCTATCAAATATTGAAAGATATACTCTTTGCCATCTTCAAGATCATTCAGTTCAATCCAAAATCGTAGGTTATCTGGTGTGATTTTCATTTCACTGTTAGCATTGATCTCCCAGTCATTAAAGTCCCCTATAACAAAAACATGTTCTTTTTCTGGTGCAAGTAAACATAGGATTACTGTGTTTTCATCCACATAATTAATACCATCCCTTATACCTGAGGGGAGCTCCTGGGTATTCTGTCCATTCCTGACATAATAATAAATAGAGTCTTTTACAATTTCGTTTTCAGACTCACCAATGGCAATAACCCAATGTTTTCCAGAAGATGTTGCTGTTACACTTGTGCTGAATGAACTACCAGTATCAGCATAAATTAAATCGCCGTTATCATAAATAAAAGTAGAATCAATTGAGGCACTGCTACCTTCTATAGCAATGTTATCACCCATGCTAACTATATAAGGACTAATATCTGGAATTGTTATAATTATGTTTGATCCTGACTCATATACATCATAAAATATATCACCTTCATCATCTGTCTTTCCTGTTTGAGAGCCATCATCACTCCTAAAAACAAATGCTAGCTTTAAAATGGTTTCGTTATCAGGTACATTATAAAATTCTTGAATTGAAGGGCTTATTGTTAATTCCCAAAGGTTATCACCAATGTTTATCATTTTACAATCAGGTCTATTCTCAGTCCATCCTGCTTTAACATATTTCCAGTCTGTTCCAGAGGAGCTGTTTGATGTTATAAGGCCCGTATGAGCATACATATCTCCTTCGAAACCCGATAAACCTCCGCTACCCAATGATGAGTTGAATGTAATAACGACTTCATCATTTTTTGTTGGAAAAGGAGGGTCAGAAGTTATAAGTTGTCCTTGGGCAAATGCTGAAAATACTAGAGTAAAAAAAATTGCCAGAGTTAGTCTTGTCATACATTAACTTTATATATAGAAACAAAAGTAATAGATTTGGTTGCAGACATGATAGTTGATCTAGTTAAAATATCATAATTGCAATAACTTGAGTGATTGGAAGGAGACCATTACATTATCGCAATCGTGTGCGCCAATAAGAATTGGGATTAGGTTTACTAGACCTTATTTTATTAGTTATTGATAAAGGAGTAATATAATATCGATACAAAATATTCATAGGTTCACTAAAATCAATATTAACAGACCTTTCACATGCAAAACATTTTTTATTGTAGTGAATAGAACCTTAAAAACGTTATTACTAGCAATACTCAAAAAAAAAATAGACTCATGATGTTAACATATGTTTTGCAAACGATTGCATTTTTTGATGATTTTATACACATTAACATAACAAAACGCTTGACAAAAATGGTTAAAAAGACAGATAATCAGGCAAATAAGAGTTGTTTGTCATTTTGATATAAGTATAAGTAACCTAATAATCTTTCTAGAATTTAATAATTTACACATTTATTAAATATCTTTCTAATGCCGTAATTATGACGTATTTACTAAAATTTAGGTAATTATTGCTAATTTTGAAGGTAATGAATGTGCAATTACTTGCCATTTATAATTCACAATAACTAAAAGAAATATTATGTTAAAAAAATTATTCTCAAGATTGCTTATGTTCATAGTGATTTTGATAAGTAGTACAACTATGCTTGCTCAGGGCGTTGCCGTCACTGGTATTGTAACTGATGCTGGAGATGGAACACCACTACCAGGAGCAACAATTGTTGTTAAAGGTACTACTCAAGGAACCGTTTCTGATATCAATGGTATTTATACCATTAGCGTTGAGACTGGACAGGTTCTGGTGTTTTCTTACGTTGGCTACGCAATGGAAGAACGAAAGGTTGATGTGGCTAGTTCCGTTAACGTTTCATTAAAATCATCTGCACTTTCTTTGGATGGTGTTGTGGTGATTGGCTATGGTGTAGCAAAGAAAAAGGATGTCACTGGCTCAGTCACAGCAATCGAATCTGAAAGCTTCAACAGCGGTGCAATTACTAATCCTGCAAGCCTTATTGCTGGAAAAGTTGCTGGTGTTCAAATTACTTCCAATGGAGGTGCACCTGGTACATCATCAAGTATTATAATTCGTGGAGGGTCTTCATTAAGTGCAAGTAATGAACCGTTGTACGTTATTGATGGTATACCTATCTCTAATGATGCTGGTGGTGGAACAAGAAGCCCACTTAATAGCATTAATCCTAATGACATAGCAAGTTTTACCGTTCTGAAGGATGCATCAGCAACTGCCATTTATGGCTCGAGAGCATCAAATGGGGTTATTATTATTACCACCAAACGCGGAAAAATTGGTCGTCCATTGCAACTGGAATACCAAGGTAAATTTTCGTTTTATCAAATTCCGAATACATTAAGCATCAACACACCCGATGAGTTTGTTTCATTGATAAATGATAAAGAACCATCTTATGTTGACATGTTAGGTACTTGGACTGATCCCAATGGAAATCCTATCGTTTATAATGACCTTCCTGATGATAGGACTGGTTACAATCAAACAATCCATAAAACTAACTGGCAGGATGAAATTTATGAGAACACAATGGCAATGGATCATAATATTACTGCCACTGGCGCTTGGCAAAACATGCCGTATCGATTTAGTGTTGGATACACAGATCAGCCAGGTATTCTTAAAACTTCAAAATTTCAAAGAACAACTATAGCAGCCTCTTTGAACCCAACTTTATTGAACGATAACTTAAATGTTAATTTCAATATTAACGCTTCATTTATTAAAAATCAATTTAGTAATGGTGGTGCAATTAATTCTGCACTTCAAATGGATCCAACCAAACCAGTTAAAAGTTCAGATAATTCATATGGAGGATATTGGGCATGGTTACAAAGCAATGGAGACCCTGTTGTTCAGGGAACAAAAAACCCCATGGCACTGTTAGATCTTACAGATAATAAGTCAGATGCCAACAGAGTATTTGGAAACTTACAGCTTGACTATAGAATGCCTTTTTTACCAGAGTTAAAAGCTAATCTGAACCTAAGTATGGATTATAGTAAAAACAAAGGTCATTACAATGTTCCCAATTATGCTCCATGGAGCTATAATAAATCACAGGGAGGTGGCTCAGATAATCATTACAACAATGAACACAAAAATATGCTGGGTGACTTTTATTTCAGTTATGCAAAAGATGTTGAATCCATTAAATCTAATTTTGATGTAACAGCGGGATATTCAATTCAGTACTTTTATGACTATTCAACAAGTGATAACAGTAATATTCCTGTAATAATTGATCCTGTAACTGGAGATTCAACGGGTCAGGAGTTTATAACTGAAAAATTTGAATCTGGCTCCGAGTATTACCTTGAGTCAGTATTTGGAAGACTTAACTACATTCTTAATAATAAGTATCTTCTTACAGCTTCTGTGCGCCAGGATGGATCAACAAGGTTCGCTCCAAAAAACAGGAATGCAGTATTTCCTGCTGTTGCTTTGGGATGGAAGATTAATGAAGAGGCCTTCTTACGTGATTCCAAGGTTATCACACAGCTGAAATTACGCCTAGGATGGGGAGTTACCGGTCAGCAAGCAGTACAAGGTGCTTATGATTATTTGGGCAGATATACTTTTGGAAATGAATTTGCCTCATACCCATTTGGAAACACTTACTACATTACATTAAGACCTGATGGGTATAATGAGGATCTAAAATGGGAACAAACAACTACCTGGAATGCAGGTTTAGATTATGCATTCCTCAATAACAGAATTTATGGTTCAGTGGATTACTACGTTCGCCAAACTACAAATTTGCTTAGCTATGTTCCGGTTCCAGCAGGATCAAATCTAAGCAACTATATTACCAAAAATATAGGTGATCTTGAGAACAGAGGTGTTGAGTTCTCAATTAACGGAAAGGTTATCTCAAAACCTGACATGTATTGGGAACTTGGTTTCAATGCTACTTTCAATAAAAATGAAATTACTAATTTATATGATGGCGCTATGATTGAGACAGGAGGTATTGCTGGTGGTGTTGGTAATAATATTCAAGTTCAAGCCGTTGGACAGCCACGAAATACCTTTTATGTTTATGAGCAGGTATACGATGAAAGTGGAATGCCAATCGAAGGACTTTATGTGGATCGCAATGGCGATGGTCAGATAACAACTGATGATAAATACTTTCATAATAGTGCTAATCCTGATAAATTTTTTGGAATTTCATCAAACTTCAGTTACAAAAGCTGGTCGTTTGCATTTTCTGGACGAGCTAATTTTGGCAATTACATGTATAACAATGTTCAAAGTGATAATGGGTGGTACGGACGTTTGTATAGAGCTGAAGGGCCATATATAAGTAACATTACCACAGGAATTAGTGAAACTGGATTTCAGAATGCTCACTATTTCTCAGACTATTATATTCAAGATGCAGCATTCTTTAGAATGGATAATATTTCACTTAGCTACTTATTCAAAGATTTGGCCAAAAACACTCTTGACATAAGGTTATCAGCTACAGTAAACAATGCATTTATTATCACAAACTATTCGGGAATTGACCCAGAGGTAAATGGTGGTATAGACAATGGTGTTTATCCACGTACCAGAGTTTGGGTTTTTGGTGTAAATCTGATGTTCTAATTTAAACGACAATAAGACAATGAAAAAAATACTATATATAACAATGGTTTTTACAGGCTTGATATTTACTACAAGTTCTTGTATAAAAAACATGGAGATGAAACCTATTGATCCGGATATTATAACAGCTGATAAGGCGTTTGAAGACCCGGAGGCGTACACACAATTTCTTGCAAAATGTTATGCTGGGCTTGCAGTTTCAGGGCAACAAGGTCCAGCAGGGCAGGGAGATATAAGCGGAATTGATGAAGGATTTGGGCAATATTTGCGTGGTTATTGGTATCACCAGGAATTAACCACTGATGAAGCTGTAATTGGCTGGGATGATGCAACAATAAAAGACTTCCACTACCAGCAATGGGGTGATGGAGATGGCTTTATTGCAGCATTCTACTATCGTATCTTTTATCAAATATCTCTTACAAATGAGTTTTTGCGACAAACAACAGATGATAAACTTGATACAAGAGGGACCTCACAGGATTGGAAAGATAAAGTTAAAGTATATCGCGCTGAAGCAAGATGGCTTAGAGCATTAAGCTATTGGCATGCTCTGGACTTATTTGGCTCGGTACCATTTGCAGTTGAAACTGATCCCATTGGAGATTTCTTTCCAAGCCAGGTATCATCAAACGAACTTTTTGCATGGCTCATAGAAGAGCTGGAGAGTATGGAAGCTGATATGTCAGAACCACGTGCAAATGAATATGGTCGTGCTGACAAAGCTGGTGCATGGATGCTGCTTGCTAAGCTATATCTAAATGCTGAGGTTTATATTGGAGAGGCTAAGTATACTGAGTGCTTAACAAATTGCAGCAAGCTAATAAATGCAGGTTATTCACTTTCACCAACATTCCAACAACTTTTTTGGGCCAATAACGATATGGACCCACAGACCATGCAGGAAATTATTTTTCCAATTAGGTATAGTGGTGAACATACTCAAACTTGGGGAGGTACTACATTTATTATACATGCAGCTGTTGGTGGCGACATGGACCCCGCAACCTATGGAATAGATGGCGGCTGGGGAGGTACCAGAACTACTAAACAATTTGTGGAGAAATTTCAAGGCAGTGATTCTAGAGCCATGTTCTGGTCAGAAGGCCATAGTATTGAAATAGATAATATGGGAGACTTTTATAATGGATATGCTGTAACTAAATTCAGAAATACCTATGAAGAAAATGGTGAACTTAAGACAGGGTTTAGCCTTACTTTTCCAGATACTGACTTTCCAATGTTCCGTCTGGCAGATGTGTATTTAATGTATGCTGAAGCTTTATTAAGAGGTGGTTCTGGTGGAGATATGGGTACGGCATCAACTTTTATCAATGAGCTACGTACTCGTACAAATTCAGGGGTTGTTAATGCAGGAGATATTGATTTAGAATTTATTCTTGATGAGCGTGCACGAGAACTTTATTGGGAGTGTCATCGTCGTACTGATTTAGTTCGTTATAATCAGTTCACTGGTGATCAATATCTATGGGCATGGAAAGGTAATACAAAGGATGGAAGATCAACTGATTCTAAATATAATCAGTTTCCGCTTCCTGCTTCCGACGTCAATGCCAATCCAAACCTTGTACAGAATCCTAATTATTAACATTTAATTGGTTTAATCATGAAAAAAATATCAATAATAACATTATTAATCGGGTTGGCTGTGATAATGGGTTCATGCCAAAAGGAAGAAAAAGATCCAGTATTAAATCTTTCAGCAATTTCTGCTCCTAGCATTGCACAACCTGAGGCCGAGGCAGAATTTATACTTAGTATAGCAGATTCGGCTCAAGTGATTCAGTTTGCATGGTCTGCAACTGGATATAGTATTACCAATGGCGCTGTGTTGCCAGCATCAACATACTCATTAGAAATGGGTCTTGCCGACAGTAACTTTGTTGGAGGTAAAGAGCTCGTGAACACACAGGTTCTGTCATTCGATATTATCTATTATAACATGAATAATATGTTATTACAGATGGGATTACCAGGAGATACTACTGTGGATGTTGAATTTAGAGTTTCAAGTGTAATGAGTGGAACTGTGGGAACAGAATCTGTTTCAGAAGTTATTTCAACGAAGTTTACAACATTTACTCCTGCTGAACCACCACCATCAGATGTGCCAATATTATATGTGCCTGGTGATTACCAGGGATGGAATCCAGGTGAAGCACCAAATGTATTTGATTATAACAATGATGGCATATACAGGGGTTATATTTACTTCCCTGAAGGTGGTACATTTGAGTTTAAGTTCACATCTGATCCAGATTGGGAACATACTAATTATGGGTTAGGGGCCTCTGAATTTGAACTGGATACTGATCCAAGTGCAGGTAACCTAAGCGTACCAGGCCCTGGTGGATATTGGCTGGAAATAGATATTAATGCTTTGACATGGAGCTATGATGGAACTGAAAACTGGGGTGTGATTGGTGAGTGGCTTGATTGGAGTGTAGACATTGATATGGAATTTGATCCCATTGAGCAATATCTTCATGTAACAGTTGAAAACATTCCAGCACAAGATAATCAGAGGTTTAAGTACAGAGCTAACGATGATTGGGTAGTCAACTTAGGAGCCAATGATCCTGACGATGGATTCCTTGTACAAGGTGGTGCTGATATTCCAATACCTGATGGAGGTACAATAACCTTTATTCTTGATTTTACAACTGAAATTCCTTCATACCGAATTTTTGAAAACTAGGAATTTTTTAAGTACTTTAAAAAGCCCTCTCGAATTATCGGGAGGGCTTTTTTTTTAGTTTCTACTACAGGCACTTTAAACGAATAATCATTAATCGTTGTTAGCCTATTTAATATAAAAATATTCAATGATAATTAAACTCTACATCTTCTTCAGAAGCAAACCTGATTTGGCTGGAACTGTTATCATTCCAACAAAAGTATTATCACCGAGTAGGTTTTTATAGTTTTTGTTTGGGATTTTAAATGCATGTGCTTCATCTTCCATATTGAAGATTGCAATAATTTCATCCTTATCGTCAAATCGTTTATACATGAGCTTATTTCCTTCTGCCATCATAAATTCAATATCACCATGAGCAAGAACAGGGTTATCATTTCTAATGCTTATAATTTCTCTATAGAAATTAAACATGTCAATGTTGAATCCAACCTCATCATAAACTTTCTCGCCTGGCTGGAAATTATTTCTGTATTCATCTTCGAAGTCATATTCAGGCCACCAGAGAGGCTTGCGGCAATCTGGATCATCAGCACCCCACATACCCATTTCATCGCCATTCCAGATTTGTGGTGAGCCAGGAATTGTAAATTGATGCATAAGGTATAACCTAACCCGGTCATATGTTTCTTTTCTTGGTTTGCCCGTTTGGTATGTGTTGTAGTCATTAGGATATGCGCCCATCTTGTAACCTCCTTTATTATCAAAGGATGTTGAAAGCCTTGGTGAATCGTGAGTAGCAGCGGTTAGCATTTGAGAGTGACGCATAGGCTTGCTCATCTTTCCCCAGTAATGTTGAATTGAATCTTTTAATTGTGCGGCATTCAGTTTTATATCTGTATCTGCAAAGAAGTATCTCGCTGGTCTGTATACCTGATAAAACATAACAGCATCAAAAATATCACCCTTTAAATATGGTTCAGGATCCATGAGCACATCCGGCCATGCAGTCCACCATATTTCACCAATAAGATAAGCATCAGGTTTTATGGATTTTACGTGAGTACGGTAATCACGCCAGAAATCCATTCCAATATGATCAGCTACATCAAGTCTGTAACCATCTATACCATTTGCAGTATCTCCATCGGGAGCAAGCCATCTTTTTGTTACATTATATATGTGATTTTTGGCCCCTTCATTAATATCTCCATTGTAAGGATATCCATGATGTCTTGGGGTAGTAACTTCAACTTTTTTAATCTCGGGTAGGCTCTGAAGGTTTGCCCAACCTACATATTCGAATTCATTCGTAGATGTTTTAGGATTATCAAATGTTTCAATATCATACCAATCAACATACTTTGAGTTATTTTGATTCTTTAAAACATCCTTAAATGCCCAAAACTCAACGCCTGTATGATTCCATGAAAAATCAAGTATTACACGCATTCCTTTCTCATGCATTTCATTAACAAGCTTTAAAAAAAGCTTATCGGCAGATGTCCATTGCCAGGTAGATGGATCTTCTGGATTTTCAGACTCTATAATTCTATTATCTCCGGTTGGATCAGGACCAAAATTAACATCAATATGTCTCCAGTTTCTAACATCAAATTTATGTAATGATGGAGCATCATTTATAGGGTTAAAATAGATTGCCGTAATACCAAGTTCTTGCAGGTAATCAAGTTTGTTTAGCACTCCCTGAAGATCTCCTCCATATCTTCTAAGTTGTATTTTTGAATGAAAATTTCCATCAATTTCATCTGCCCATTGATCTGTTTGATACCAGTTTGATGTCCATGGTGTCAATGACCAATTATTTGGTGCGGACTGAAAATTACTTGAAGCATAAATATTTTTAGTAGTTGGATCATTTGTGGTATCTCCGTTGTAAAATCTTTCAACAAAAATCTGATACCATATTTGATTACTTGACCAATCAGGAGGGTTTAGATGAGAGGTTTTTTCTGAGATATTTGGTTTGCAGCTTGAAATTATAAAAATAAGAACCAATAGGTAGTAATTATTCATTGCGCTAATACTTTAGTAACAAATTTATATAAAAAGAGCCGTTTTATTGATAACAAAACGGCTCTTAAATATTTTATAGGTAATTACTAATTTTTAATAAATTTAGTTTGATATTTTTTACCATTCTTATCCAATGCACTAATTGCATATAAGCCTGTTGCAAAATCGCTAATATCGATTGTTCCATCAATATCATTTGATTGCAATACCATTTTTCCTGTTACAGAATAAATATGAAGGCTTTCTAAATCAGTATGGTTCTTAATATTTAATACACTTGAAGCTGGGTTAGGATAAACTTCCATAACCTGATATTCATTGTCATTAAGGCCTGAAGCATCTGCTCTAACAAGAATAAAACGCCAGTAACCAGGATCTGCGATCGCAATATCAAGGGTCATTGTATCTTGAGTATCGTTCCATGTTACCATGTAAGTAATTGATTCTGGTGCAGTAGTACCTTCTGCTGATAGCTCACCTCCATTGAATACTTTTGCAAGACCCATGTAAGCACCTACACCATGTAAGGTAAGTGAGCCAGAGTTCGCATTACTAGCTTCATATGACCAAGTAGCGGCAATTGACCCATTATGAGGTGCAACTGGTGTACCACATCCTTCAGGATCCATACCTTGCCATGGCTCTATCCATGTTTCAAATCCATGATCTTCATCTTCAAGGATATTTTCGAATGCTCCATCTTCAGCAAAATAATATATATCATCAAAATAACATCCTCTTGTAATAACATCATCAGCACTATTTGACCACCAAGAGATATCGCCCATACCTGGACCAACGCCAAGGGCACCTGCCATTGGAGCCATTTCCCACATACCGTCAAGAGCTACATTCATTTGATTTTGACCCCAGTAATCATTAAGATCTAATGCAACTGAATCAACTGTAACTGTGCGGTTATCCATACCGCTCCACTCACCATGATCCCAACTTGGTTCACTGTCTATTACTCGGAAGAATTTGTATTCAACATTTCCAGGATAAACAAGAAGTGTAAGTGAATAGTTAACATCATCATTTGTCGAAAGCATAAATGCACTAACTGTGCCAGGTTGTGCCCACATATTAGCCATTGTACCTGCAACATATACAGCATCTGTTGCTGGATTAAATTCAGTTGCAGTGCTCATATTTACATTAAATGTAACTGACATTGGCTTATTGGCCCAAACATTTTCATAAGTAGCATCACCAGTTGGATATACTGTACGATTAGGATCACCTCCCCATTCGCCATGATCCCAATTTGGCACTCCTTCACTTACAATAAAATATTTATACATTACCATATCAACAACCTCTACAGCTAGAGTTAAGCTGTAAACGGTTCCTCCTTCTTCTATTGGGGTCAACATAAGTGCCTCATTTGTGCCTGGTTGATCCCATCCTGTTGGCCCTGAGATATAAACAGCATCAGTTGTAGAATTAAAAGATGGTACGCCAGCCATTTCTACCTGAAAGGTTAAGTTAAAAGTGGGAGATTGGGCCATTAGAATATTCCCCATCATGAAGAATGCAGCTAAGACCAAAAATTTAAAAGTAAATTTTTTCATAATATTTATCATTTAGTTAATTAATAAAATTCATTCTTTGGAAGAATGCATGTGAATATTACTCACAAAGATAGCTAATTAAGTATTAAAAAGCCATTAAAGTTTTTAGTTTTTAGGATATTAAACCTGTAAGGGGTGTAATAATAGAAAATTTTTGTAACATGCAATTGCAATCGTTTGCAATGAATTAACTGGACCCTCTAACAATAAGCTTTGTTTTTATAACATGTTTCACGGGTTCGTAATTAACCGTATCATCTTTCATTCTCTCCAACAAAATAGATGCAGCTTTTTTACCAAGGGTATATCCAAACTGATCAACAGAGCTAAGCTCGGGCTCAGTTAAAACAGAATTTCGACTATTTTCAAACCCTACAATCTTAAGTTCTTCTGGAACACTAAGTCCAAGTTTTTTTGCAACTTTCATAACACCCAAAGCAGTCAGGTCATTAACCGCAAAAACACCATCAGGCTTGTCCACTTTTTTTAATACACTATTTGATATTTTAATTGCTGACTCATAGGAATCACATGAGTATACTAAATTCTTGTCGTATATAATACCATATTTTTCAAGAGCATCAATGTAACCTTGTAATCTATCTTTACCCAATATTAAGTGTTGAGGTGCCGAGTAAAATGCTACTCTTCTACAACCTTTGCTTAGCAGATGATTAACAGCATCGTATGCCCCAGTATAATCATCAACAACAACCATATCAGCTTTTAAATTAGTTATTGCACGATCATAAAATACTATGGGAATTTCATTGTCAATAATTTGCTGGAAATGAGAAAAATCTTTAGTTTCTTTGGAAAATGAAACCAACATTCCATCAACTCTATTGCTAAGCAATGTTTGAGAGTTAAGCACCTCTCTCATGTAAGACTCATTTGATTGAACCACTAAAACATTGTAATTGTGCTCGTAAGCAACATCTTCTATTCCGCTAATAATTTTTGAAAAGAAGTGATGTTCAATTTCTGGTACAATTAACCCTATCGTATTTGTACGACTATTTTTTAAGTTTAAAGCTATCAAATTTGGCTTATATCCTAGAAGCTTTGCAAGTTCTTTTACAGCATTTCTTGTTTTTTCACTGATATCTGGATGATCTTTTAGTGATCGTGAAACAGTAGATGGCGATATTCCAAGTTTTTCTGCAATGTCCTTAATTGTAACTTGACGCTTCATAGTATAATTGTAATCTGAAAATTTCTGCAAATTACTTCTTTTTTTTTGAAGTTTGCGATGAAGTCCCTTTATTGGGGTTCCAAAAATCTGGAATAAAATCTTACAAGGTAATACTTTAAGATAATTTAATATTTTTCTAAACTAACTGATGTTATAGTGCCTTCGTATCAATTTTTTACACTCATATGGAAATTTCTCCTCTTAAAGACTTTTGCAATAACCTAACTATTTTATCATTCTCATGACCACTACCCAATAGATACATCATTTTTGCCAATGCTGATTCTGTTGTAATATCACCACCACTCACCACACCCGCTTTATCCAACTTAACACTTGTTTCATATTTTCCATGCTCAACCGCACCTGTCATACATTGTGTAACGTTTAATATTATTATCCCTGATTTACTGGCATTTTTAAGAATATCGATAAACCATTTTTCAGATGGGGCATTACCTGAGCCAAAGCTTTCTATAATTACGCCTTTTAACCCTTCAGTTTTGAAGAATGAATCAACGAATTGTTTATTGATACCTGGATATAATTTTAATATGGCCACATTAGTATCAAAATTGACATGAACTTTTAATTTTGTAAAACTCGGTCTTAAAATTATATTTTTATTGTACTTTATATAAACTCCAACGTCAGCAAGTAACGGCAAGTTGCCCGAAACAAATGCATTGAAATTCTCAGCATTGTATTTGGTAGTTCTGTTTCCCCTCATCAAATGATTCTCAAAATAAATGCATACTTCTGGCACTATTGGGGTATCCTCATCATTTGCAGCAGCAATCTCAATGGCAGTAAGTAGGTTTTCTCTCCCATCTGTTCTCAGCACACCAAGTGGAAGTTGAGAGCCAGTAAATACTACGGGCTTATTTAGGTTTTCAAGAATAAAACTTAATGCAGATGCAGTGTAAGCCATAGTGTCGGAACCATGCATAATTACAAAGCCATCATAATCTTCATAATAGCTTTTTATGATTTGACCAAGTTCAATCCATGTTTCAACATTCATATTAGATGAATCCAATAACGGATCAAAGCAATGGAAACCAAGTTTATATCTGAATCTTTTTAATTCGGGAATGTGGTTGTTTATATTGTCGAAATCAAATGGTATAAGGGTACCTGTTTCCTCATCTGCAATCATTCCAATTGTACCACCTGTATATATTAATAATATAGCCGTTTCTTCCATTATTTATGGTTTCAAGTTAAATAGTTTAATGGCATTGGCACTTGTTTTCTCTACAACATCATTCACTTTCATTCCATGTATTTCAGCCAATTTTACGGCTATGAAGTTGAGATAGGAACTCTCATTTCTTTTGCCTCTGTGAGGGGAAGGAGTTAGAAAAGGAGAGTCTGTTTCCAGAATCATAAAATCCAACGGAATTGATTTACACACTTCACCAAGTCCTGAATTTTTAAATGTTACTATCCCTCCAATTCCCATGCTAAATCCAATATCCATAATTTTAAAAGCCTCACTCTTATTTCCTGTGAAGCAATGAAACACACCTAATAACTCATCGGTAGTTTCTTTTTTAAGGATATTGTAAACTTCATTAAATGAGTCTCTCGTGTGAATAGCTATTGGGAGATTATACTTTTTTGCCCATATAAGCTGTCTTCTAAACGCGTCTTTTTGCTGGTCACTATGAGCATCATCCCAATATAAATCAATACCTATTTCACCAATTCCAATGTATTTATCTTTTTCAAGCTCTTTTTCTACAAAAGCTAATTCATCCTCATAATTATCCTTAACAGATGTTGGGTGAAGACCTATCATTGGCAGGCAATTGTTGGGGTAACTTTTTGTTAAATTCATCATTTCCTCAAAGGTGGAACTGTCAATTGACGGAAGTAACATTTTAGTTACACCTTGGTTAATAGCTCGCTGAATTACCGAATCCCTATCATCTTTGAATCTATCTAAATATAGATGTGTATGTGTATCTATTAAGAACATGTGGCAAAATTAATCTAATTTTGTGATCCAAAATATTGTTATTTATGAAGAGAATTTGTGTTTTTTGTGGATCCAGCATGGGATCTTTGGATGATTTTAAAATTGCAGCTAAAAAAGTAGGTGAGTATTTTGTTGAAAATGACATTGAACTTGTTTACGGAGGAGCAAATGTTGGATTAATGAAGATAGTAGCTGATGAAGTCCTAGCAGGAGGAAAGAAGGTGGTAGGGATAATGCCTCATCTACTTTTAGAGAAAGAGGTTGAGCATAAGGGAATAACGGAGTTAATAGCTGTTGATACAATGTCTGAAAGAAAAGAAATAATGTCAAATATATCCGATGGTTTCATTGCATTACCGGGGGGATTAGGTACACTTGATGAATTGTCAGAAATTTTTATTTATAATCAATTAAGAATATCCGACAAACCCATTGGATTGTTAAACACTTGTGGTTATTATGATAACCTTCTAAAGTTCATTGATTCTGGGGTTACTTATGGTTTTATAAGACCTGAACATAGACAAAATATTATTGCTGATGATAATATTGAAAATCTAATAAAGAGGATGTATTCTTATGAGCCAGTAGTTATGGGCAAATGGATAAAAGATATTAAGATGGAAAGTAATGGAAATTCTCAGTAATAATATATGTTATTCAATAATTTAAGGTGAGTTAAAATGAAGGTTATTGGCATTACAGGAACTCTTGGAGCCGGAAAAGGAACAATTGTAAAATATTTAGTAAATAATATGGGATATAACCATTTTTCAGTTAGAGAATATCTAACAGAAGAGATTAAGAAAAGAGGCCTGGTTGTAAACCGTGATTCAATGACAGATGTTGCAAACGAATTGAGGTCAAAACATTCACCATCATATATCATTGAGCAATTATATGAAAGAGCAATAATATCTGGTAATAATTCAATTATTGAAAGTATAAGAACACCAGGCGAGATTGACTATCTTGAAAAGAAAGGGAACTTCCTATTAATTGCTGTAGATGCAGATCCCAAAATTAGATATGATAGGATATTAATTCGAGGATCTGCAACTGATAATATTAGCTATGATACATTTATTAGTAATGAAAAACGAGAATTAACATCTACTGATCCAAATAATCAGAATTTAAGTGCTTGTGCAAAAAGAGCTGATATTAAATTATATAACAATTCAACAGTGGACGACCTAGTAAAAAAACTCACTAAATCTCTTTCAGAGTAATATTTTTTTACTTACTTAGCACGCTTTTTAAATAACTCAAAACAAACAAACATGAAACGAATATTTTTAGTAACCGCTTTTGTGATATTTACATCTATAATAGCTGTTTCTCAGAACGACAATTTTTATACTACTACGGGAGGTGAAATGATTTTCTCCTTTGCAACTATTGAAGATAACGGATCGGATAATGGAAACGTTATGAGATGGTCTCCCTTCTTTAATGTTCAAACGCATGGTAATTATGACGTTAATAAGAACCTAGGATTTATTTTTGGACTTGGAATTAGAAACGTTGGTTTCATATATAATGAGCCTGGATCAAGCACAAAGAAAAAGTTTAGAAATTACAATTTAGCCATTCCCGTTGGGGTTAAATTAGGGAATCTTAATAAGGTTTTCTTTTATGGAGGTTATGAGATTGAATTTCCATTTAATTACAAGGAAAAGACCTACATAGACGAACAAAAGACCAAATTTAATGTGTGGTTTAGTAAACGTGTTCCTTCATATTATAATACGGTTTTTGTAGGAGTTCAATTCCCATATGGGCTTAGTTTGAAGTTTAAATACTATCTGTCTGAGTTTTTTAACCAAGGATATACCGAAAGTGATGGTACTCAACCATACAAAGGGTTAAAGGCTAATGTATTTTACTTTTCTATAACATCATCTCTATTTAGAAACACTACGGCGGTTTACAAGGAAGACTGGGATTAATTACATTCTTAAACCTTTAACTTTTGATATGCCAGCAACAAAATCCTTTAAGTAGTAAGGCTCGAAGTAAGCAGAATTATCAAAATCATCGTTATTGAATTTATCATTAGCTAAATTGCATAAGTAAGATGCTGATGGGTGAAAATCATCCAAAAATATTGCATTCTGATTGTGGGAAAGGCTTTGCTTACATTTTTCTGCTCCATCACCTGCAAAATATACATTATTGTCCTTTAAAAAATTGCCATAGGAAGAGCTGTCAATTATTTTGGCCATTGTTTCTTCAATAATTTTTAATTTCAATGAAAAAACAGAAGAATAAACCTCCATTCTTCTTGCATCAATCATAGGGCATATAAGTGCGTCTGATGTGGTTGGGTTATCAGTCTTATTAATAAGATTAATCATGCCATTAGCCATTGCTTCCAAAGTGTTGATACCAATTAAGGGAATATCAAGTCCATAGCATAATCCTTTTGCGGTTGAAACTCCTATTCTCAGGCCAGTGTAAGATCCTGGTCCTTTGCTAACAGCTACAGCATCAAGTTCCTTGGTAGTTATACCAGATTTATTCAGAACTTCTTCAACAAATAATGTTATTTGCTCGGCATGGGAATTCTTAGTGTGGGATTCCTTTAATGCGATTAATTTACCATCTATGGAAACACCAACGGAACAAACTCTTGTTGCAGTTTCAATGTTAAGTATTACAGCCAATGGTTAGTTATCTTTATCTGATTTAAAAAGTTCTTCTTTTTTAACTTTTTCAACATCATCGTTATTCTTTAGAGTTTTTGAGACTGATCTATAGGGTGCCACTATTACTTCATCTCCATCTTTTAAGCCTTCTGTTACTTCGATGTATTTATTATCTTGTATACCAGTCTTAACCTTTATTAGTTTTGCCTTGCCGTCCTCCAAAAGGAAAACATATTCTTCAATTTTATCATTTGACTTGGCGACCCCTTTCTCGGAACTTAGCCTTTCCTCCTCTCGTTTTTCTTTAGCTGTTTTTACCCTACCTGAGGTGTCAGCACGTGTTGTAACTGCTTGTATAGCTATGGTTTTTATGTTGACTGCAGTTTCAGTTTCAATTTCCACAGTTGCAGACATTCCAGGTCTGAAAGGTGAAGATATTGCGGCATCAGTTCTTATAAGATCTTCATAGGAGGGTTTTAGCATCTTAATCTTTACATCAAAGTTTGTAACCTGATCGGCACTAACTCCAACCGTATTTGCTGAGGTTGCTATCTCTGTTACCAACCCCTTAAAATCTCGATTAAGATATGCGTCAACTTCAATTATAGCTGTGTCAAGTAAATTTACCCTAACAATATCATTTTCATTCACTTCCACATTCACTTCCAGGATATCAAGATCTGCAATTCTCATTATTTCAGTACCTGCAGAAAATGTAGACGCTCCAGTAACTCTTTCTCCTACATCAACACTTAATTTTGATACGGTTCCATCATTTGGAGCGTATATGGTAGTTCTATTTAGATTTTCTTTTGCCTCCTTAAGGGAAGCTCTAGCACTGCTAACCTGAAATTGTGATGATTTATAACTTTCTTTGGCAGCAGCCACATCAGCTTTTGAAACATCGTAGTTAGATTTTGCAGTTTCAAAATCGCTATCAGAAATTACTTTCTTATCCCAGAGTGTTTTACTTCTCTTAAAATCGAGTTCAGATTTCACAAACTGTGCCTTACTTTGAGATAATCTTGCGTTTGAATTAGCTTGATTTGCCTGAGAAGTTTTTAAGGAAGCTTCAGTTTTTTCATAGGCTCTGAGATAAATTTCAGGATCAATCCTTGCAAGTTTGTATCCTTTCTCAACAAATTCACCTTCCTTAACATATAACTCTACAACTTCACCAGAAATAAATGGGCTAATTTTTATGTCTTTAGCTGGCTGTATCTTTCCGTTTGCAGATACCGTTTCGACTATTTTTCTTAATTCAACAAATTCCGTAGCTACTTTTGTGCTTTTGGAATTATTTCCTTTCTTTATTGCTAGCACAGTAACAACTGTAACAACAACTACAATGGATATTAACAACCATACTCGTTTTTTACTTTTTGCTGCCATTTTGTGTTGATTTAAAATTTAGTTTAAAACGATCATAAAAATAGATTTTATTATGATTCATCGCTTAGATTAGTTTTACTTAATATTGGCAATATCTTTCAGAGTTAAGCTTTTTCCTAAGTAAAAATCTAGAATTTTAACTTTGAAGATATAGTCAAATTTTGAAGAGGTAAGATCCGATACAGCATTTGCTAATTGTGTTTTTACAACATTATAATCGGTGGAATTAACCATTCCTACATTAAACTTCTCTTCGGTATATTTAAATGATTCTTTAAATGCATCTACACTTTTATTTCTCGACAAGAATGTTTGATATGCAGCTATTGCGTCAGCATATGCAGACTCAATATTCTTTCTCAAACGTAATTTTTCAGACTCTAATTCTAAGTTAACTACATCCAAGTAAATCTTAGATTTCTTAATGTTGGTACTTACTTGATAACCGTTGAATAATGGAATTGATACTCCTAGGCTTAGAGTTCCATTTCTGTGTTCTTTGAACTGATCCCCAAAAGGAATTTTTTCATCATAACCTGGTTGTCCAGGAATAAAACTTTTAACTAATTGATCTGAATAGTTAGTTCCATAAGAGCCATTTGCGTATAGCCTTGGGCTTCTCATTCCTTTCACTATGGAAAGGCTCTTATTTGCACTTTCAAGCCTATACTCAGCACTCTTTATCTCTGGCATTATCATAACAGATTTATTATAAATCATTTCTGCTGGTAGTAATGTGGGTGTACTGGTAATTTCAAGGATTGGTTTTTCCACATCAAATTCTACATTTGATTCAATATCCAAGAGTTGCATCAAATCTAGATAAGCAAGCAGAACATTATTTTTTGAGTTAACCAACACTGCTTCATCAGAAGCTCCTTGAGCCTCAATGTCGTATAACTGACCCTGTGCAAGAGCTCCAGCATCAACTTGTTTTTTTGTTTTTTCAATTTGCTCGTTGGATATATCAACCTGTCTTTCTGCATTTTTTGCAAGTTCTATATTAAATAAAATCTGAAGATATGCAGCAGCAACGTTTAGGGACATATCGTTTCTGATTTTGTCGGAATTGTATTTCTCAGCTAAGTAGTCAAATTGTTTTTGCCTCACATTGTTTATGAGTTGAAAACCGTTAAATAGGGTAACCTGAGAATTAATCGAAAAATATGATTGTTGTGTATTATTATTTGCATATCTGTTTGCTGATTGATCGTATGATCTTCCCCATCCGTATTGATGAGATGCAGTTGCATTTAGGTTAGGAGCCAAACCATATTTGCTTTGAGTAACATCCCTATCTGCAGAATTAACATTAAGCACACTTTGCTTAATCTGAATATTGTTATCAAAAGCATATTCAATACATTCTTCAAGTGTCCATTGCTTTTGTGCTTGAACATTGATACCAATCACAAGTAAAATGGATGTCAAAATGAAAATGACTAATCTGGATTTCATGATTTAAGTTTTTATAATTTAGATCTATAGAATGTAATAATTCGTCGCAAATTTAACTAATTGGTTATAAATTCTAGATTAATTAATGTTAAATAAAATTTTTATCTATAACTATGATCTATTAACATTATTTTAATCAATTTCGTACATATTTAAGTGCAATTTTTCAATTACTTTTACAAACAAGTTTCTTAATCTATTAATTTAATCAACTAAAATGAAGAAGTTAATTCTATTTGTACTCGTATTTATTACGTTACAGAGCAATGTTATTGCTGAAACAGCTGCAGCTATAGGAGACTCTATTCATGCCATTCATTATACAATTAATATCGATGAGATTAATACCTCAGATAAAACTATAAATGGATGGGCTGAAGTTATAATTACTCCCAAAATAAATCAAATACAGCAAATAAAACTAGATCTAAAGGATCTTACTGTCGACTCTGTATTTATTAACCAATTAATCAGGCCTTATACCCATTCTAATGATGAAATCATAATAGATTTGAGTGAAAGCATATCCATTGGAGATACTATTGCTTCAAGGGTGTATTACCATGGCCAGCCTTTTCATGAAGCATGGGGAGGGTTCCATTTTTCTGGTGATTATGCTTTTAATTTAGGTGTGGGATTTGAATCAATTCCTCATAATCTTGGTAAAACCTGGTTCCCATGTATTGATGATTTTACCGATAGAGCTACTTATGATGTTATTGGTACAGCAGAAACAGGATTAACAATTACAGCTGGTGGTAGGCTTCTGGATACAATAAATAATGGTAACAATACCACTACTTGGCATTGGAATATACCATATCCAATTCCAACATATTTGGCTTCCATAACCATTGGCGATTACGTTGAATACAAAGATGTACATGCTGGTATTGAAGATAGCATACCAATAATTATTTACACAAAACCCTCAAGTGCAGGAAATGTAGCTGGTTCATTCATCAATCTTCACGAGATAATAGAATTCTTTGAGACGAGATTTGGTCCCTATCCATTTGAAAAAATTGGCTACACTGGAACAGCTATTGGAGCCATGGAGCATGTTTCAAATATTGCATATCCTAATTCGGCTATTAATGGCGGAACTTCCTCAGAATATCTGTATACTCATGAGTTATCCCATATGTGGTTTGGGAACAAAGTAACATGTTCAACCGCCGAAGACATGTGGTTAAACGAGGGGTGGGCAACATTTTGTGCTATTTATTATAAGGAAGTACTTTATGGTCATAGCACATTTTTAGATGAGATGCGTTCTAATCACAAGGATGTTCTTCAGAATGCTCATATTGCCGATGGCGGATATTGGGCAGTTAGCAATATACCTCAGGAGGTTACTTATGGTAAAACAGCTTATGATAAAGGTAGTACCGTAGTAAACACATTAAAAAATTACCTTGGAGATTCATTGTTTTTTGATGCAATGACAGCATACTTAACCAATGATACAATTGCCTACTCATCGAGATCATCTGAGGAGCTACGCGATTTTTTAACTGCACATACAGGAATTGATATGTATTCATTTTTTGATGCCTGGGTAATGAGTCCTGGAACACCCCACTTTTCAATTGATTCAATGAATGTTGTCGAGGAAGGAGAAGATTATATTATTGACATTTGGACTAAGCAAAAATTTAAAGGGTTTGATTTCCTTGCCAATGATAATATTTTGGAGGTTACATATATAGATGAAGATCTTAGACTATTTTCAGATACCATTCATTTCTCAGGAAAAACAGGCCATTCCGTAAAGGTTTATAATAAAAATTTAGTGCCATCTGAACCTATCTTAGTTTTCTTGGATTTATTTGAGAAAATAAATGACGCTACAACAGACAACTATTCATATTTCAGTGAACCAACAGAATATACTTTCCCATCAACTTATTTTACTCTTTATGTTGAAGAATTAACGGATTCAGCTATGATTAGAGCAACACATAGTTGGGTCAAGCCAGACTCCCTAAAGAATCCAATCGAAGGGTTAAGACTTTCACCATATAGGCACTGGAAAATCGAAGGTATTTTCCCAGAAAACATTGATGCGAGTGGTAAATTCTTTTATTCGATAAGTAGTAATCTTGATAATGAATTAATAACCTCAGCAATTGACTCAATAGTAATATTATATAGAGAAAATACTGCAGATGAATGGAAGTCAGTACCTCAAACACGCGTAGGCGTTTGGTCCGTAGGTAACATTATTGTAGATGAAATATTACCTGGTGAGTATACAATGGCTGTTTGGGATACACAAATTGTCGGTAGAAAAGATGATAACCAATTGAATGAAATTAAAATCTATCCGAATCCATCAAAGGGGGAAATTAATTTTGAGTTTACTCGGAAGGGAAATTATGAATTAAAATTATTTGATAACCAGGGCAGGATTCTAGATAGCACAGTAATAAATTCCATAAGTGGTGTATGGAATCTGCAAAGCAGAAATTATTCGGGTATACATCTAGTTGAAGTTTTTGAGAGGGGGGAATTAATTATATCTAAAAAAATTATTTTTACAGACTAGATTTTACGGGCAAGGATACCTATTTATAGGCTAATTTAATATCATTTATTTCTGTATAATAAACTGACGCATTTTGTCCACAAATAGGACAAAAATCTAAAATTTCTTTTGTTTCGGTCTTACAAGAGGTACAAACACTTTTCATTTTATAATGGTGGGTTATAATGTTTTTTTTGGCTCTGATGATACTTATTAAACCAACAAAAGGTGTTAGAAAAATGTTTATCATCAGAGCACCAAAAAAACTTATCCTTTTTCCAAAAGAGAAAAAAGATATCATAACTGAAATAACTAAATATGCTAAAATGTAAATCATATAAGCTTATTTAGTCTCAATTTTGCAAATTGCATGCCTAATTTTGTAAAAAATAGCTAATCAGGCGTGTATGGTTTAATTCAAAAAAAAAATGTACTAATAATTACGAAATCGGAGTTCGATTATGGATTTTTAAGAGTATTACAGGTAAAACCATCTAACTCATTTACTATTTTTGTGCGCCAATGAAATTAAAACTTTCAAAATATTTATTTGTTTTTGCACTTGCACTATCTGCTTATTCTTGTGGCGAAAGTAATGAGAGTTACACTAACGATAATTTTGTTTTGGTTGATATTAATGATTCCATAATATCAAGTCTTGATAGCATTATAATTATGAATAAAGCAATTGAACTTGACAATAAATTTTCTCGTCTTACTCGTCTAACTGGTTTTAACGGAACTGTACTATACTCTGAAAAGGGTAAAATTATATTCAAGAAGGCATATGGATTTAAGAATGTAAGAAGGAAAAAAGATAGTCTGAAAACGTCTGATGCCTTTCAACTAGCGTCCGTATCAAAAATGTTTACGGCGATGGCCATAATGATACTTAAAAATGACGGGAAGATTGAGTATGATGTTGATATTCGCAGATATATCCCTGAATTCCCATATGAGGATGTTACTGTTAGGCTATTACTAACTCACAGAGCTGGCTTACCCCGATATATGAGTTTGGCCCATGAAAAGTGGACCAATAAAAAGGTTCCCATGGATAATGATGATATGCTTGATTTATTTGTAGAGTATGTTCCTGATAGCTACTTTACGCCTGATAATGGTTTTCATTATTGTAATTCAAATTATTCCATTCTTGCAAATGTTGTTGAACGAACATCTGGGCAGAATTTCGAGGATTTTATGCGCGAAAGAGTATTTGACCCATTGGAAATGAACGATTCTTTTGTATACAACATGAGAGACGACTCCTCCGTATCTCTATATGTTAAGGAGGGAGTCGCAGGATATTATCACCGTGGTTGGAGATGGCGTGAGATGACAAATGAGTATTTGAATGCTGTGATGGGAGATAAGGGAATATACACTTCCGTTGACGACATGTTTAAATTTGATCAGTCCCTTGATAACTTCACCCTTTTGCCAGATTCAATAATAAGAGAGGCATTTATGCCTGGAAATCCATCCTATTGGAAAAGAAAGGATAATTACGGCTTTGGATGGAGGGTAAAAGAAGACCGCGATAGTACGGTTTTTCACTTCGGATGGTGGAAAGGGTTTCGAACATTCTATATTCGTGATATGAAATATCAAAAAACACTGGTTGTTCTCACAAACAAGGATAAGGGCCCTAGTTCATCTCACTTATGGAACATAATAAAATCAGATACTCTGCCACTGGGTAGGGTTTGTAAGTTACCCGACATAAAATAGCAAACTACAGATCATAGATACACTTTAAATTCGTTAACCCTATCTATGGTTTACTTCAACTAACTACAAGTTTAAATCCAACTCCATGGACATTTATAAGCTCAACGCTTGCATCCCCTTTTAAATATTTACGAAGTTTGGTTATGTATACATCCATGGAGCGAGCGTTAAAATAACTGTCATCAAACCAAATTTTATTTAGAGCAACAGTTCTATCAAGAACATTGTTCATGTTCTCGCAAAGAAGCTTAAGAAGTTCTGCCTCTTTTGATGTTAACTTCTGCTCACCATCGCTCGTTGATAGCATTTGCCTATTATATTCAAATGTATAATTTCCAAATTTAAACTCTGTTGGGCTATTGTCAGTTTCTTCGGGCCTACTTCTACGTACTATTGCATTTATTCTGAAAATAAGTTCTTCCATACTAAAGGGTTTAGTTAGGTAGTCATCAGCTCCAATTTCAAACCCTTGTTTTTTATCTTCCTGCATCGCCTTTGCACTCAGAAATAAGATTGGTATGTTCTTGTCTATTTTTTTTATCTTCTTTGCTAAAGTAAATCCATCCATTTCTGGCATCATTATATCTAGAACACAAAAGTCAAATTTCTCTCTTTTAAATGCTTCATAAGCTTCTTTACCATCCTGACATAATAATGTTGGATAATTTTTAGCTTCGAGATATGCTTTTAAAATGGTTCCTAAATTTTTATCATCCTCCGCAAGAAGTATTCTAGTATTTTCCATGCTAATTTGTTTTTATGGGAAGTTTAATTGTAAATGTGGATCCTTTTCCCATTTCCGAATCCACTGAAACCTCGCCATTATGTTGATCAATTATTGCCTTTACATAGCTAAGGCCCAGTCCAAAACCTTTAAAATTATGAACGTTACCGGTGGGTACTCTATATAATTTTTCAAAGATTTTTTTTCTGTTAGTATTGCTTATTCCTATGCCGTTATCTTTTATTCTAATTAACAAGGATTTATTACTATTTATTGTGTTTATAACGATATCAGGTTTTTCCAAGCAATACTTTATGGCATTATCTAGAAGGTTAATTATGACATTCGTCAAGTGAATATTATCACCCATTACTTCGTCATTCTGAGCTCTAAGCTGAGCTTCTATTTTACCACCTTTATTTTCAATAGCTATGGTTTTACTACCCATGGCAGCATTGATAATATCATGTATATTGTTAAGGGATTTTTGAATTTTAAGTTGTCCCTTGTCAATGATGGCAGTTTGTAATATCTGCTCCGACATAAGCCCTAAACGGCCATTTTCCTCATCAATAACACCAACGTAGTTCTCATATAAAGATTCTGTTTTTTGAATATCTTTATCCTTTAGAGCCTCGCATGCCAATGCTATTGTTGATATAGGTGTTTTAAATTCATGAGTCATATTATTAATAAAATCATTTTTCATTATTGAAAGCCTCTTTTGCCTGAAAATAGTATAAATACTAAAAGAAAATGATATTATTATCACGAGAAACAAGACTACTGATACGGCAAGTAGTATCCATAACTGACTTATAAGAAACTTTTTTTCATTTGGAAAAAATATAAGTAATTTGTTTGGCAATGAAAACAATGATCCAACAGGATTAAGGTCGAAAATAAAACTATCATTTAAGAGTTCCTCAGGGTATTTGCCTGTTTTTTGAAAAATCATAGAGTTTGTTGCTGGACTGTATATCCCAAATTCAAAGGATGTATTGATATCCTTATTTTTTAACTCATAAGTAAGCATTGATTCAATGAGGGCTTTTTTTGAGTGGTAGAAGTTTTCAGGGTCTTTTTGATTGTAACCAAAGGTTAAATCATTAATAAGTTTATTGGCCATACTTGAGTTATGCAAAATCATATCGATATCAGTCTGACTGCTAATGTTTTGGAAGTTGTAGAACATAACTCTATTCAATGAATCATATATTTGGAAGCTACTCTGGTTTTCCTCTATAAACTTTCTTCTATTCTTTATTCTTTCCTCCAACCTTAATTTATCCAGATCATAAACAACTTGGGTTATTGCTTGCTTTACGTCCTTTACAAAAATGGCCTCTTTTAACTTTACGGCGTCTCTTATCCATCTCACTTGTATCATCATCAAACCAATCGTTGCAATGGTAACAAGTATTAGCAATATATAATATGACCACTTCTTCATGAGGCAAATTTAAGGCATCAAACAGTTGATACACAGCTTTTAACTTTTATTAACAGTTGTTATATTCACTTAACATTTTATGTAAACAATGTAATGTACTTTTGTAATTGAACTAGTTAACAAATTAATTAAAAGATTAGCTTTAGGGCTAATTAGATTTCTGCTTTATTCGATAATTGATGGTTTAAGTCCCGCTTCGGCGGGATTTTTTTTTGCTTAAAATACAATAAACTCCAATAAAAAAGCCACATACAAGCACTAATAAATGCAAATATGTGGCTTATGTTTATCTAAGTTAATTCGTTAAAGATCGAACTTAATACCTTGTGCTAATGGTAATTCACTACCATAGTTAATGGTGTTAGTTTGTCTGCGCATATAAACTTTCCATGCATCAGAACCTGATTCGCGACCACCACCTGTTTCTTTTTCGCCACCAAATGCTCCACCTATTTCGGCGCCAGATGTACCTATGTTAACATTGGCAATTCCACAATCTGAACCTCCATGAGATAGAAATTTTTCAGACTCGATTAAAGAGTTTGTCATAATTGCACTTGAAAGACCTTGAGGAACATTGTTTTGTATCTCAATAGCATTTTCAACACCTCCAGAGTATTTTAACAAGTATAAAATAGGAGCAAAGGTTTCTGATTGCACAATTTTAAAACTATTGTCGGCTTCTACAATTACCGGTTTAACATAGCACCCTGAAGTATATTCATCACCTTCCAGAACTTTACCATCCACTAACACATTACCCCCTTCAGCTTTTGCGGATTCGATAGCTTTTAGATAACTATCAACAGCAAGCTTGTCAATTAATGGGCCCATGTGTTTAGACTCGTCCAATGGGTTTCCTATTTTTATTTGATCATAAGCTGAAACAACAGCGTTTTTAACTTTATCGTAGATGCTCTCATGAATTATTACTCTTCTTGTTGACGTGCACCTTTGACCAGCTGTTCCAACAGCTCCAAAAACCACGCCTGGAACAACAATTTTTAAATCTGCACTAGGTGTAACAATTACAGCATTGTTGCCTCCTAATTCTAATAATGATTTTCCAAGTCTTTTTCCAACGGCTTCCCCAACGGATTTACCCATCCTAGTTGACCCAGTTGCACTTATTAGAGGAACCCTCTTGTCGTTTGACATTTTTATTCCTAGATCAGCTCCGCCAATAACAAGACAGGACACTCCTTCAGGAACATTATTATTTTCAAAAACTTCTTGAGTTATTTTTTGACAAGCAATCGCAGTTAAAGGAGCTTTTTCAGAAGGTTTCCATATGCAAACATCACCACAAACCCATGCTAGAGCAGTATTCCAGCTCCAAACGGCTACAGGGAAGTTAAAAGCAGATATAATGCCCACAATTCCCAATGGATGATATTGTTCGTACATTCTGTGCAGTTCTCTTTCCGAATGCATAGTTAAACCATGCAATTGCCTTGATAATCCGACTGCAAATTCACATATATCAATCATTTCTTGAACCTCTCCAAGTCCTTCTTGTAATGATTTTCCCATTTCAAAGGAAACAAGCTTGCCTAAGGCGTCTTTTTTCTCTCTTAATTTATCTCCAAGTTGTCTGACAACTTCTCCTCTTTTTGGAGCAGGTACTTCTCTCCATGTTTTGAATGCTTCCTGTGCCTTTTCAACAACAACATCATAATCTTGAAGTGTTGCATTTCTAACCTTTGCAAGCTCTGTACCATCAATGGGAGTGTATGAACTGGTAATGTCTCCATCTGTTTTTATCCAGTTGCTACCAGTTGATACTCCATTGTTGATTTCAGCAATAGCTAGACTTTTTAGTAGATCAGTTTTATTTAATCCTGATGTGTCCATTTGTAAGATTTTTTTAAAGATTTTTTATTTTTCTAGGAATGGATATCTATAATTTTTTGGGGGTAACAAACACTCTTTAATAGTGCGTGGACTAACCCACCTTAATAGGTTTAACTTTGATCCAGCCTTATCATTTGTTCCCGAACCACGAGCACCACCGAATGGTTGCATATTAACAACAGCCCCTGTTGGCTTATCATTAATGTAAAAGTTTCCAGCCGCATGATTAAGGCGTTTGAGCACTTTCTCAATTATATACCGATCCTTGGAAAATATTGAACCAGTTAATGCATAAATAGATGTTGTATCAACCAAATCAATAACTTCATCAAAATCCTTTGGGTCGTAAACGTAAATTGTGAGAACAGGCCCAAAAAGCTCTTCCTCCATGGTTATGTAATGGGGATCTTTGGTCAAAATAATTGTAGGTTCAATAAAAAATCCCTTTGATTTATCACAATTACCACCGTGGATTATTTTGGCATTTTTATCTTTTTTTGCATTGTTGATAAACATTTCAAGTTTGTCAAAAGATGCCTCATCTATAACTGCATTTACAAAGTTTGATAAATCTTCAACACTCCCCATTTTGATTGAGTCCATATCAGATTTAACATCATTCCATATTTGATCCCATAAATTAGAGGGAATGTAAGCCCTTGATGCTGCTGAGCATTTTTGACCCTGATATTCAAATGCGCCTCGGGTCAGCGCTGTTGCAACCTCACGAGGGTTTGATGATTCATGAACAAGAACAAAATTTTTGCCTCCAGTTTCACCAACTATTCTAGGATAGGATTTGTATTTATGAATGTTATTGCCAACTTCTTTCCAAATATTTTGAAAAACACCCGTGGAACCTGTGAAGTGAATTCCTGCAAAATCAGGATGAGAGAATATAACTTTTCCCGCAACAGGTCCAGAAACAAAAACAAGGTTTATAACGCCTTCAGGTAAACCTGCTTCCATAAAAATATCCATTATTATTGCTGCCGAATATACCTGGGAATTTGATGGCTTCCATACCACTGTGTTACCCATAAGTGCTGGAGCAGATGGTAAATTACCCGCAATTGCGGTAAAATTGAAAGGAGTTAAAGCAAATACAAAACCTTCTAGTTCACGCTGCTCAAGCCTATTCCAATTAATTTCATCAGAATTAGGTTGCTCGGTATAAATCTCTGTCATATACCTAACGTTAAACCTTAAAAAGTCAGCTAATTCACAAGCAGAATCAATTTCAGCCTGATGAGCCGACTTGGATTGAGCCAACATTGTTGCGGCATTAATTCTTGCTCGGTATGGCCCAGCAATCATTGCAGCAGCCTTCAAAAATATTGAAGCTCTTTGTTTCCATGACACTGATGCCCATTGCTTTTTAGCCATTAAAGCTGCATTTATAGCATCTTCAACATGACTTTCATTACCACGATGGTAGTAACCCAATACATGATCTCGCTCATGCGGTGGGTTCATCATAATTTTTTCATCTGTTCTAACTTCTTTACCATTTATTATCATCGGAATATCAGCTTCATATCCCTTTGCGCATTTTAATGCCTCAATTAGCTTTTCCCTTTCAGGAGAACCGCTTATGTATGATAATACTGGTTCATTTTTTACCGGAGGTACTGAAAATAAACTCTCTTGCATTTTTTTGTGAATTAAATTTATTAACTAAACCGTCATACAATATGTGTTGTATTTCGGAATGCAAAAATATTACTATTATTTCTAATAATATCCAATAAGATTCAAAAAAGACCATTCTTTATTTTAGAATGTCTTTTTATAATATAATCTAAAGAAAAGGAGTGTTATTTAACTAGGACTAAATAATCCCAGGCATCCATATTTATGACTGTTTTTCCTTGTATTGTGATTGTTTCTCCTTTGATTGCATCCATGTAATCTCCATTTATGTTTGAGCTTTCAAATTCAAATGATTGTGGCTTATTACTCAAATTAAGAATTGAAATAACATTGTTATTGTCTGCTTCTCGGTAAAATGCGAAAACATATTGATTAGATTCGTCGCCAAGTCTAGTAATTGATCCCCCATATTCTCCATTCCAGAGGGCTGGATTATCCTTTTTTAATTTATTTAAGGTTGAGTACAGATTATAATAGGGCATTTCATCCCATGAGATTGTGTCTTTTTCAAAAAACGCTAGCCGTTTATTAAGTCCCGCTTCCTGCCCATTATATATCATACCCATACCAGGGATTGTATATGATAGCACAGCCATAACTTCCGCAGCATCACCCATTCTCTCTTGTACTGTTCCATTCCATGAGTTTTCATCATGATTAGATGTAAAATACATACGATATGAGTAACTGGGGTATATGCTATCATTCCAATCAAAGTAATCCCATATATCATTGGAGTTTTGTTTTCCTTGTGCTATTTCATTCATTATGTGGTGTAATTTCCATCCATAGTTCATGTCGAAAGCCTTTCTAAGTAGATCATCATTATCTTCATCTTCAGCTAACATAAAAACGGGCTTGATTGAATCCAATTCATATCTCACCCTATTCCAGAAATCAACAGGAACCATGCCTGGAAAATCACATCGGTAACCATCAATATCCGTTTCACTTACCCAGAATTTTAAAGCATCCATCATTGAATCACGTAGGACAGGGTTGCTATAGTCAAATGCAATAACATCAGTCCAATCATATGGTGAAACAAAATTTCCATCATCATCTTTTTTATACCAATCAGGATGCCTTGTGGCCCATGGATTATCCCAAGCACTGTGGTTTGCAACCCAGTCGAGGATAACATACATGCCTAAATCATGTGCCTCATCTACTAGATTTTGGAGATCTTCAATACTTCCAAACTCAGGGTTTATTTGCTTGTAGTCCTTAACAGCGTAGTAACTACCAAGCGTCCCTTTTCTATTAACTTCTCCAATTGGATGTATAGGCATAATCCACAATATATCAACACCCATTTCTTTGAGACGAGGTAAATGTTTGCGAAATGCATTTATGGATCCTTCATTTGTAAATTGACGAATATTTACCTCATAAATATTGGCATTCTTTGTCCAGTATGCGTGCAATTGATTAATGTTTTCCTGATGATTTGACCTCTCTTCAGAGTTGTAATCACATGATATTATTAGTGCCAAAATAAGCACTAAAACAACAGAGGAAAACGCTCGAGTTTTTAATTTTTCCATGCTTCGTTATATTATATTACTATTTAATTTTACCAATTTGAATTAATTCTACCTCTTGCCCGTCCCATTTAAAATTAATATTCCATATTCCTTTTTTTGCGTCATATGAGTATCCTGGATTGCCGGTCGTATGATTTTTAATTTGTATTAATTTTTCTTCATTTAAATAAAGCTCATCAATATCTAAGGCATCTAAACCAATGATTTCAATGCTTACATTTCTAATGTCTGGTTGCTCTTCGTAGCCTTTACCATCGGACTTTATTATATATTTATATTTCTTTTCGGAAATAAATTCTCTTTCCAATATAATATATATAAAATTATTATTTTCTATTGTACCATACGTTTTCCCATCATCCTCAAACATGGTGTAACTATTTGTTTTATCGGAGTGGTCAAAATAGTATTTGATTAGCAAGTCCGTTTTTGAATAATTATCAGTGGTATTTACATAGTTAGTGTATGGAATAAAGGCTCCTGCTTTAATAAAAATTGGGATTGTTTCCAAGTCTATTTTTTGTGTTATGCTCTTACCACCAGAGTAAATATGATTATCCCATAAACTATACCAATCAGATTCTTTGGGTAAATATATCTCTGCATATTTTTGTTCTTTTTCAACAATAGGAAAAACTAAAATATCCTCACCAAACATATATTCATTTCCAATATCATATGTATTCGTATCTTTTGGAAACTCAAAAAATAATGGTCTAACAATTGGATAGCCCTTAATTGTTGCTTCTGCTGCCAGATTATAAATGTATGGAAGCAGTTGATATCTAAGTTGCATAAACTTTCTAACAATTTGCTTTGTAGTATCATTAAAATAAACTGGTTCAGAAGGAATATCTGAACCATGGGGTCTCAATATTGGTGAAAAACATGACATTTGAAGCCATCTGGTATAAAGTTCATTATCCATAGTTCCCTGAGCAAATCCACCTGCATCTGAATGGATAAATGGTAGTCCGCATAGGCCCATGTGTATCATTAAAGGAACTTGTGCTTGCAGGCCACCCCAACTCCTGCTTACGTCTCCTGTCCATGGGTAAATGGAGTAGCGTTGAGATCCAGCAAATCCAGCTCTGTTGAGATTGAAAAGCCTCATCTTTGGATAATCTTCTCTCATATTTTCAAATAGAGCTTTATGCCAATAGTGACCATAAATATTATGCACTTCGTCAGCACTTCCATTAATATGAATCTGGTCCGAAGGATGATTTTCTGGTTCACCCAAATCACCCCACCATCCAGCAACACCAATCTCAATTTGGGGTTTATATTTATCCCATAACCAAAGTCTAGCCTCGGGTTTAAAAATATCTATAAGAGCACCATCTCCAAAATAAAATTCTGAATTCACATAACTATTTCCTAGAGAATCCAATGCAAGTAAGCCCAAACTATCAGTAATATGGAAATTTTCAATAGAGTCTAGTATGTAGGGTTCTGTTATAAGAACAACTTTAATACCTTTCTTGCTTAAATCTGATATCATCTTTTCTGGGTTAGGCCAATTGGGTTTATACCAGTCAAGCCTTCCCATTGTTCCTAAAAGACTATCTCCAAACCAATATAGGTCAATTATCATTGCATCCAGAGGAAAATCCTGTTCGATGGTGAAATTTGCTATTGAGTCTGTTTCTTCTTGTGTTCTATATCCCATCCTGGATTGCAGGTTACCAAGAACCCATATCGGTGGCAATGGCTGGAAACCCGTTAGTACTGCATAATTAGTTGCGATCATTTTATGATTACTTCCACCTATTACGACATACTTCATAGTTCCACCAATGGCCCCAAATTCAAGAATACCAGATTCTGCTTCTCCTACATCAGCATATCCTTTTTGAGGGTTATCAAATAATAACAGATATTTTTTTGATGATACAATTAGAGGAACTGAGTAATTTAAATTTTTTGCTCCAATCTCATACCCATATTTGGGTCTATTGTACAGCTTGTATCTCCCTCCAATTAGGTCCGGAGAAACGGCTCTTTCACCCAATCCAAATATTTTTTCATTGGCATCAATTTCAAATCGTATTCCATCTGTGTCGCTCCTTCTAAAATATCCTTTTTCCTCCTTGATGATAGTATCATTATCGTATAAGAATGATATAAAAAAAGGATTTTTGTTTACTATAACTGATAAACTATCGGTTAATAATTTCAGATAATTAGTTTCATCTATAATACTATTAAAAGTGCCCTCTGGTTTTAAAATAACGGCATCTGATTTCTCTTCTTTTGGAGCATTTTGTGGGTAATGCCTTATCTCTATAATATTACTTTCATAAGGGACTATTTGTGTGGTACCATGGTCGGTAATTACTTCAACAATACTGTCATAGTCAAAATGAGTAATATATCTTCTTGCATTGTAGTCATAAATTTTCTCAGTTTTAGCAGGAGGATAATAGCCGTTTACTGGTAGGAAAAAATCTTCGTTATTTGATGTTTTACCGACCATTGAACCATTTGCGCTTCTAAAAACAAAGGCAAGCTGCTGTATGTCCTCATCTTCACGGAGATTATAAAAAGAACTTATTGAAAACTTATACTGGTATAAGCCATTTCCAATATTAGTCATCCTGGTTTGTTCATCATCTTTACCCCAATTGCCAATAATGTGCTTCCAGTCACCACCATCTATACTTTTTTTGGTTATGGCACCCGTATGAAAGTGAATTTCACCATCATAACCTGATAAACCACCATTACCCAAATTTGAATTATATGTTAAGGTAACAGTATCATCTATGGGAGGATTTTCAGGTGTTAACCAGGCCACCTGGGAGAAACTTGCTTGCGTAATTGCAAAAACAAAAATCATTAGATGAATATAAAACTGCATTTTATGCATTCTTTCGAAACAATTAATTATCAGATAATTCGCTTGCCAAAAATATAATAAAAAAGCCGGTTGATTAAATTAATGACCTAAATTAAACCTTGTTACTATTAGATTTTATATACTACCACATTTTTATTTTAAAGTATCCTATGCAAACGATTGATATAAACATACTGATAACTTAAATTATGAGTATTGTTGGATTGAAACCATTATTGGGCTATTGGCGTAATAATCAACATTTATTCAACTAATTTTGTCGTATCAAAATATCTGATAAAATTAATGACAACAAAACTTAAACTCTATAATTACTGGAATCAACTTTATCCGGATCTACCCGCTGATAAACTGGATGTTTTTATTTCTAATATTAATGTCTCGGACAAAAAGGAAGTCTCAAAAGACTGGTTTAAAGATGCCATTGTCTACTCCTTGTATGTAAATCTTTACAATGAAGATTTTTATGGATTAACGGAAAAGCTTGATTATATAAAGAACCTTGGAATTAATTGTTTGTGGCTATTACCAATACTTCAATCACCAATGCGTGATGCAGGTTTTGATATTAGTAAATATGACAGAATTAGACCTTCGCTACTTGGATTGTCTGATGAAAGTACTCGTGGTGATCAAGAAGTTGTATTTGGTTCATTTCTTGAGGAGGCACACAAAAGAGGAATCAGAGTTATATTTGATGTTGCAATCAATCATACTTCCGATGAGCATCCATGGTTTATTGATTCCCAAAAGAACGATGTAAATGAGTATACGGATTTTTATATTTGGAGTGATAAACCAGATAAATATTTGGATGCACGCTTATTGTTTAAGGGTATAGAAGACTCAAACTGGGAAAAGTTAGAAGATAAATACTATTTCCATAGATTTTTTAGTTTCCAGCCAGATCTTAATTACAGAAATCCAGATGTCTTGTTGGCAATGACAAAAAATTTACTCTATTGGCAAGAAAATGGTGTTGATGGATTCAGGGCTGATGCAATACCTTACTTGTGGAAAGAGGATGGTACAGATTGTGAAAACTTGGAAATGACACATATAATTGTCAAGTTTTTTAGAGCTGCTCTCGAATATGTAAACCCAGAAACATTACTATTGGCTGAGGCTTGTCAAAAACCAAAAGAGGTTGTGAAATACTTAGGCAACAATGATGAGTGCCATGCAGCATATCACTTCCCGCTTATGCCAATGATATATAAATCCATAGCAAGCGCTAATTCTGAACCCATAAAACATACTTTAAGTAATGCTTTTACTCCAGAAATAAGCGATAGTAATCAATGGTTTACATTTCTTAGAGTTCATGATGAGCTTAGCTTGGAATTGGTATATGTTAGTGAGGAGGATAGAAAATATATCTATGATAGTTATTGTCATGATCCTTCATGGGACTTTAGGGTTGGTGAAGGAATATCTGCAAGATTATCAGAGTTAATGCAAAAAGATGTAAATAAAATAGGTCTTGCTTATTCTATTATGCTAACTCTTCTTGGAACACCCGTTATCTATTATGGTGATGAGTTTGGTAAACTCAATGACAAGAATTACTATAAGAACCAAATAAAACTTACAGGAAAGGATGATACAAGATTTCTTGTTCGTGGTAAAATTGACTGGATGAATCTAGAGCAAGACCTTAAGCAAGAAGATAATTTTCATTCACAGGTATTTGGCATGATAAGTAGTATGTTAAATACACGAAAAGACTTTACTTCATTTGGCAGAGGAGATCTTAATTTCATCGATGTTGTTACAGATAACCCCCATGAAATTCTATCATATGTTCGCAAATATTCGGACGAAAAAATATTAGTTTTAAATAATCTATCAGCTGAAAAACAAGTGCTAAGAAATCCCTTACCGGATAATAACCTCGCTGTTTTAAATATGAATGGCTTTGTTATGGATAATGATCATATTATACTTGAACCTCATGGCTTTGTATGGATTCTTGTGATATAAAGTCATGTATTTTTAATTTGTAAAAACATCATAAGTCATAATAATATTTCGTGACTTATTTAATGTTATAAAATGACATTATCATTAATTTGTGTCAATTCGTTAATTAATAATTATAATATTATCAACAAATCTAATTTTGGTGATTTTTTTTACTGACCTTTGTTTTTGGTTATTCTAATATTATAATGGAACAGATTACACTTTTTGCTGATGTGCTATTACCTTTACCCATTAGGGGGACTTTTACGTATCGTGTTCCAAGAGATTTGAATGAGTTTATAAAGCCAGGACATAGGGTAAGTATACAGTTTGGTAAAAGAAGAATTTACGCTGGATTAGTAAGGAAGATACACACAAATGTACCTCACGACACAATTCCAAAATACATCATAACATTATTGGATGAACATCCAATTGTAAATGAAATTCAATTTAATTTTTGGGAATGGTTATCATCCTATTACATGAGTACTTTGGGTGAAATTATGAATGCTGCTCTACCAAATGCCTTTAAACTCGCAAGCGAGTCAAAAATAGCCCTTTCCCCTTTATTTGTGCCCGATAAGAGTTCATTGAATAAATCCGAATATCAGATAACTGAGGCATTAATGACTAACAGTAAACTTACAATTGGAGACATTACTAATATTGTTGGTTATAAGAAGGTACTCCCTCTGATTAAAACAATGATCGAAAATAAGATGGTTGTTATGGAGGAAGAATTAAAAGAGATTTATAAACCAAAAATCAAAAAGTATATAAGTCTGAATAAAAAATTCCATGGTGAGGAAAAGCTTCATGTGCTAATGGATGATTTGGGTAAAAGAGCTCATAAGCAATTGGAGATACTCATGTCATTCATAGCTCAAGCAGGAATTCCAATTGAAGATGATTTTGAAATTAGTCAAAAAGAATTACTACAAAGGTCGGGTGGAAGTGATTCAGCAATGAAGGCCCTAATCACAAAAGAAGTTCTGATTTGTAATGAAAGAATTGTAAGTAGGTTAGATACTGGCAATTTATCTAAAACTATTATCGAGGTTATTCTGAGCGAACATCAGGAGAAAGCCTACAGTAATATACAATCCCATTTTTCCAAACATAATGTGGTTTTACTCCATGGTGTTACTTCGGGTGGTAAAACAGAATTGTATATCAAACTGATTTTTGAGATGATTGCAAAAGGTAAGCAGGTTTTATATTTACTCCCTGAAATAGCCTTAACTACTCAAATAATATCCAGACTACGCCAATATTTTGGTGATAGAGTAGGGGTATATCATTCCCGATATAGTCAGAATGAAAGAGTTGAGGTTTGGAATAATATCAATGGTAACGGTGATGGGAATTATTTTGATATAATTCTTGGTCCAAGATCGTCCCTATTTTTACCATTTGATAATCTAGGATTAATAATAGTTGATGAAGAACATGACAGCTCCTATAAACAATACGATCCATCACCAAGATACAATGCTAGAGATGCAGCAATTTATCTTGCCACATTGCATGGAGCTAAGGTGTTACTTGGTTCTGCTACTCCCTCCATTGAAAGTTATTACAATGCTTTAAACGGTAAATATGGACTCTCGGAAATAACTCAAAGGTATGGTAATATTAAACTCCCTCGTGTTTCAATTGTAAACCTAAAGGAGGAACACAAGAGGCGAATGATGAAGTCCCACTTTTCATCGGTTATTATTAGTGAGATTACTAATGCCTTGTCAAATGGCAAACAATCAATATTATTTCAAAATAGACGTGGGTTTTCCTTGCGTATTGAATGCGATATTTGTCATTGGGTTCCCGAGTGTAAGAATTGCGATGTCACCCTTACATACCATAAATTTAGTGAGCTGATTAAATGTCATTATTGTGGTTACTCAACAACAATACCCCAAGCATGCCCAGATTGTGGTAATTCCAATTTAAAGATGCAGGGATTTGGTACCGAAAAGGTTACCGAAGAATTGGGCCTTCTTTTAAAGGATGCGAGAATTGATAGAATGGATTTGGATACAACAAGAGGTAAAAACTCATACAATAAAATTATATCTGATTTTGAGCAACATAGAACAGATATATTAGTGGGTACGCAAATGGTGACCAAAGGGTTGGATTTTGATAATGTTTCTGTTGTTGGCATTTTGAGTGCTGATAGCATGCTCAATTTTCCTGATTTTAGGGCTCATGAAAGAAGCTTTCAGCTTATGTCACAGGTAAGTGGAAGAGCAGGAAGGAAGGAGAAACAAGGGATTGTAATTATTCAATCTTGGAAACCTGATAATCTCATTTTAAGAGATGTTGTAAATCATGATTTTCAGGGGATGTACCATAGGATATTGGAGGATCGTAAAAAGTTTTTATACCCACCATTTTACCGACTTATAGTTGTGAGAATGAAACATCGTAAAACAGAAGTAGTGAATCATGCATCAACCGCCTTTGTAAAATGTCTGAGAGATAAATATGGCAATTTAGTTTATGGACCAGAATATCCTTTGGTTGGAAGAATTCGTAATTTTTACATAAAACAAGCGATGATTAAGATTCCCAAAGGAATGAACTTGTCCGAAGTAAAAAATTACATTCATAAATCAGTAGCAATTACCAAAACAATTTCTGAATACAAGTCTGTTATTTTTCAATTTGATGTTGACCCACTATAAGTGAGTTTTTTTAAAATATCTGTAAATAATAATGCCTCACTTATTTCAAATATTGTAAGCTCTTTCCATCAAACCTGAAATTTATCAATAAAAAAATCGCCATACACCTATGTGCATAGCGATTTTAAATTATTAAATAACTGAGTTTATTTAGTTACTAGTACCTTTTTAGTAATTGTGTTGTTATCAATTTGAAGCTTAACAAAATAAATACCTTGGATTAAGTCCCTAGAATTCAATTTTATGGTATGTGAACCACCATTTATATCTCCGCTAAATACGTCTAGTACCTTTTTGCCTAATATATCAAATAGCGATATGTTGACATTTGATAAGTTATCCAACGTAAATTCTATATTAGCAGTTGCGGAAATTGGATTAGGATGTATGGATATATCCTCTGCTGCAATCTCAGTATTAATATCTACGATCATGCCACGAGCAAGCTCGGCTTTAGCTTGGAATGTAAAATCAGAACCTTCCCAAATAATATCATTATCTTCATCGGTGATTAGATAAAAACCTCCCGACAATCCCTCTCCTGAGGCATCGTTTAATGTTAGCTCATAGCATCCTACTTCTGATAAATCTATTGGTGATATTTGAAACCCTGTGTTTGAGTATGGACCACCTTCTGCTATTATGTCACCAACACTATTTGACACATTCCAAGTAATATCTTCTGGATTAGCGTCAATTTTAACACCAAAATTTATATTCTGCGGGTAATTTTGAGAACCCTGACCAACTCCATTAAAATAATCATTTTGAGGTAGTTCATCCTGCTCACCATTAGGTAGGTCACATTGTACGTGTAACAAATTTTCATCAGTAGGTGTGTAAGTCATAGTAGGAAGCTCAATTACCTCGCTTTCTAGCTGAGCGAGGTTTCCGGTCCATGAATATGTCATTTCATCATCATCATTTATTGAGTATGTAAACTCTAAGCTTGTGAGATTAATTTCCCCGTAGTTTTTTAAGTTTACAGTTGGTGTTAATTCATCAAAGCAATATGTTTGAGGAGCAATCACAGATGTTATTGCAGCATCATAATCATTGGATTCCACAAAAGTTATATCACCAGCTGAGTTACCGCTAATAATTTCTTGAGTTGTTTCAGCTACAAAGGCAATTATTTCAAGGTTATCTAAGACAAGGTCGACACCATTATAATCTAATGGTAACTCATATGCAAAGGTATTTGAATAAAAAGACCCAGTAGAAGTTTGTGTAAGTTCTATGCCCCACTGCCCTGTCATAAGATGACGCAGCATGTGCATATGCTTGTAGTTGTTTCCAGCACCTCCACCTGATTGTGGCCCATAAACATTGTTTTGAAGGATGGCAAGATTTAATTTATTGGTTGGTTCTGGACTATCGCCAGTGTAATAAACTTCAACCTCAACAACAAGTTGTCTTGTTGAAGTTACTATGGTTGCTTCCAATGCAACATTTAAATAGCTACTCTCGGCTAAAATGACATTTGAGGCTGAAGACCATCTGCCTCTACTCATGGCAGTTCCGCCTCCCATGGACCAACTTCCGAAATCGTGTCTATTAACAGTACCAGCAGGATATCCAGCAACCCCAGCTTGGCCATCTATTGCAGCACCCCATGGAGTTCTGTAGTCAGGCTCATTGCCTGAAGGAACTGCATATCCGCCTGCGTGAATGTTAATTAAAAATACCTCACCCGGATTTGCGTTTTGAATTCCTTGAGCGATTGCATGTCCATCAGGACAATATCCGCAGTGAATCCCCGTGAATTCTTCAAGAATTACCTTCTTGTTTTCAGGATCTGTACTTACAAATGTTTGAGCATTCACAAATGTGAATGTAGCAATTATTAGAAAAATTAATGTAGAAATTTTTTTCATGATACAATAAATTTTTTTTTTAGTGTAAAACCATTATGACTCTGTTGCTTATTTTGAGACTAATTTAATATTTGGAGACGCCAAATTTATATAAAAATAGTTAACAATATGCTTTCTTCATTTTACATATTAAAGTAATATGACACTTCTAACTCTAAGATGGTTGTCTTTGCTCAAATTATTTACTATTATCTTATCCAATTACATTCATAGCAAATGTTAAATATTATTGTCAATTGAGCAACCTAATCGTTTTTACTAATGTCTTTAACATAGTGATTAAATATGGAAGTTGTTAGAAAGGTAAATATGTTTACTTTTGCGGTGAATTTGGTAAAGAATTTGTTTAATCACAATTTTAATTACAAATAATTTTAAACTCATGAAGAAAATACTACTATCCTCCATCATTTCATTTATGATTGTGTTCTCACTAAATGCTCAGTCCTTTTCGCTTTCCTGGGATGATGTAGCTCTGGGAGACACTGTTATTTTGTCTACTGTTGAATGGCCTCAACCCGAGTTAGTTTTTCATGCTGTAGTTCATAATAACTCAAATGACAATGTTAATGTTGGAGTGATAAGAAAAAGGATTGAAATTATTGAAAACTCCTCCGATTACTTTTGTTGGGGTGCATGTTATCCTCCGTTCCTGGATACCGCAGGAACTACGATACTAATAAACGCTGGAATGCAGTCAGCAGATGAGGACTTTAGTGCTCATTATGAGATCCATGGAACTTTGGGAGTTTCTACCGTAGAGTATACCTTTTACAATGTTGCAACACCTGAAGATCAAATAAGTGTTTTTGTTAAATATAATACTTTACCGAATGATATTAGTGAGACAATTTTTAGTAACACCGAAATTTCAGACATATATCCAAATCCGGCATTGAATTTTGCTGAAATTAAGTTTGACTTTCCAAAAGAAGTTAAATCAGCGAAACTAAAATTTTCTAATATTCTTGGTGCAACAATTAAAGAGATTAATATTGAAGAAAGAAATGGAAAACTGGATATTGATGTTTCAGATCTAAATACCGGTGTTTACTTTTATTCACTTATTTTAAATGAGAAAATTTTCCAAACAAAGAAATTAATAATTAAGTAATTTCATTTGACATTTCTTAATTATATTTACATAATATAAACCCGGCGTCAAAAATGCCGGGTTTTTTTGTGATATTTGCGTCAACATTTTTTAAGCATATAAAATCTCCGATTATCATGAGAAAGATATTATTTTCAATTTTTGTTATAGCCTTTACTTTAAACGCATATAATCAGAATTTTCAGATATTGGTTAATGATGAAGTATATAAAGATGGTGATACCTTAAAAGTATATGGTGATCCTGCTAGTAATATATTTAGCCTAAAAGCAATTTTTAATAATAATACGGGTAACGGATCCAACATAAAAGTTGCTCGTGAGGAAGTTTCAATCTATGAAGGTGTTACAAATTATTTTAAATGGGGAGAGGTATATAGCACTGAAACTGATACCTCCTTAAAATATTTGTTTGTTCCTGCTGGCGGTAGTAGTCCAGATGACTTTTTTGAAGCCTACATAAATCCAAACAATACAATAGGTAGTTCCATCATAAAATATGTTTTCTATAATTTAGACTTTGAAGCCGAGCAAGTATCAGTATTTGTTGAATTCAATACAATATCCTTTGGTATTGATGATGACTTTTATTCTATAAGTAGGGACTTTAGTATATATCCCAATCCTTCCACTGGTTGGATCTCACTAGATTATGACCCTTCTAGTAGCTTAAATGGTGATTTCTTTTACAATATAAATAGTATGATGGGAAATGTTATAAAGAATGGCATTATTGATAGAGGAGAAAGTAGTTTAAAATTGAATCTGTACGATGTGCCCAAAGGAGTTTATTTAGTTTCAGTTATATATGGTACAGATATTATTGTTACCAAAAAACTAGTTGTAAATTAATTAAATAGGCTAATTATTATTTCAATTAACTATTTTACAAAAAAAAAGGAGTGGTTTCCCACTCCAGTTAATGTTTTCTAGATGCCAAAAGCACTCTTAACTTTATCTACATAGTCTAGTTTCTCCCATCCAAAAAATTCTACATCTTTGGAATAAATATCTATCCCATTTCGCTTTTCTTTGAAACTAGTATCCTCAGACTTGTATAGTACCTCAACCTCTTTAATATAAGGACTGCGACCAAAGTGACCATATGCAGCCGTTTTCTCAAAAATAGGATTCTTTAATCCAAATCTTGACACAATCGCATATGGTCGCATATCAAATATGTTTTCTAGATTTCGAGCAATCTCGCCATCATTTAGATCAACATTAGATGTTCCATAGGTATCAACAAAAAAGCCCACAGGATCAGCAACTCCTATTGCATACGCTACCTGAACAAGAACTTTGTCGGCAACACCAGCGGCCACAAGATTTTTTGCTATGTGCCTTGTTGCATATGCCGCAGACCTATCAACCTTTGATGAATCTTTTCCTGAAAAAGCCCCACCACCATGGGCGCCATGACCACCATAAGTATCAACAATAATTTTCCTTCCTGTTAAACCAGTATCGCCATGTGGACCACCGATTACAAACTTACCAGTTGGATTAACTAAAATTTCCATTTCACTATTAAATAATGCCTTAACCTTATCTGAATATTGTTTCTTTACCCTTGGGATTAAAATATTTTCAACATCAGATTTTATTGTTTTTTGCATTTCTTGTTCGGAAGCAAAATCATCATGTTGAGTAGAAATTACAATTGTCTTAATTCCAATGGCATTATGATCGTCGTCATATTCCAGTGTAACCTGTGATTTAGAATCTGGGCGCAGATATAGCATTTCTTTACCTTCACGTCTGATATTTGCCATTTCATATAAAAGGTCATGTGATATTCCTGCTGTAAATGGCATATAATTATCCATTTCCTTATTTGCAAAGCCAAACATCATACCTTGATCACCAGCTCCCTGAGCTTCAGCAGAATCTCTATCAACCCCTTGGTTTATGTCTGCGCTTTGATCATGCAATGCTGATAATACAGAACATGAATCAGCATCAAACCTATATTCGGCTTTCGTATAACCAATTCTTTCTATTACTCGTCTTGCAACCTTTTGAAGATCAACATAAGCCGTCGATTTAACTTCTCCTGCAATCATCGCAAGCCCTGTTGTAACAAGTGTTTCACATGCTACTTTGGAATCTGGGTCCTGACGTAACATTTCATCAAGTACACCATCTGAAATTTGATCTGAAACCTTATCTGGATGTCCCTCTGATACCGATTCCGATGTAAAAAAATATGACATATAAGTGCTTTTTTAAAATAAATAATTTCAAGTGGTAGGATGATTGCGGGTAGAGGATCATTGCTTTAGCATTTTTTCTCGTGGTTGCAATCAATCAAATTTTTCCACTTATCGTTTTGCGAGCTGCAAAAATATAAAAATTATATTATGCAAGTTCTTTTTTACAAATAGTATACTTAATTAGTTTGTTAAATTCTGGAAAATGTCCTCCATTTTTTGTTCATCAACAGATAGAGAAAGCACATTGTAGTTATTTTTTACCGCGAATTTAAATATATCCTCACGTAAGTCAATTTTCGATGATGAAGAAAGTAACCATTTATTTCCACCTATATTTTTTGCGTTTAATATACCTTTTATACCCTCCAATGATTTCTTGCTAATAACCTCTTTAAACTCAACATGATAATCAGTTGATGCTCTTTTTGTTTTGCTAAGGTTTTTTGGAGAATCATCAGCAACAATATTGCCTTTATCTATTATTATAACTCTATTGCATAAGGCTTCTACCTCTTGCATTATATGGGTTGAAAGAATTATTGTTCTTGATTTCCCCAAATCCGTAATGATTTTTCTTATTTCGACAAGTTGATTTGGATCAAGTCCAGATGTTGGTTCATCAAGTATGAGAATGTCAGGATTGTGTATAAGTGCTTGGGCAAGACCTACTCTTTGTCGATAACCTTTGGAAAGCATGCCAATTTTCTTTTTTTGTTCTGGACCTAAACCGGTAAGCTCAATTATATCCTTGATTACAGTTTTATTATTTTTAGAACCGGGATATGTGTTTAAAACAAAATTCAGATATTCTTTTACATACATATCATGATATAAAGGATTATGCTCCGGCAGGTAACCAATCCTTTTTCTAATTTCAAGAGGTTTTTCTTGTACATCAAAGCCTTCAATACTTACTTTTCCAGATGTGGGTGGAACAAATGAGGTTATTATTTTCATTAGAGTTGATTTTCCTGCACCATTAGGACCAAGTAGACCCACAACCTCTCCTTTTTTAATGGAAAGGGTTACCTCATTTAAGGCCTTTTGTTCACCATAATATTTTGTAATTGATTTTATATCAACTGTGACCATCTGACAATGTTTTTTGCAAAAGTAATAATATGAAAGTTTTTAATTACTAATTATTTCATAAAGAATCTAAAAGCTATTCTAAACAATTTTTAGTTTGGCAAATCGTAATAAGAGGTTTTTATTTCCAACACTATTAAAAAATACAGTTGCTTTCATATTCGGACCGCTACCTTCAATTGATATTATTTTACCTCGGCCAAACTTAGCATGTTCCACATCAGCTCCTGATTTTAGCTCAGAGATATCTGAATCTTCCGTCGGTTCGGCACCACTATTACTTAATGGCATGAGGTTTCGTTTTTTGAATGAATGCTGACCAGTATCAGACTGAGTTTTTGAAAAGTTACTCTCTCGATTGGATAGATTAAGACTTTCTTTGGGCTTATCTATCAGGCCTTCTTCTATTTCATCAAGAAATCTGCTTGGTTCAGTTATAGTAAAATTACCCCATCGATATCTGGTCTCCGCATGAGATAAAGTAACTGTCTCCATTGCACGCGTTAATGCAACATAAAATAGCCTTCTTTCTTCTTCTAGTTCTGTGCGTGTTGTAATTGATTGAATGGAAGGAAATAAGTTTTCTTCAAGACCTACAATATAAACATGTGGGAATTCTAAACCTTTTGAGGCATGAATAGTCATCATCATAACCTTGTCACGATCTTCATCATCATCAGAATCAGCATCTGTTAAAAGTGCAACATCTTCCATGAACTCATCCAAGGTTTTGTGAACAGACATATCACCCTCGCTTTTTTCTATTGCTTTTTCTGTAAACTCTTTGATTCCATTAAGAAGTTCCTCAATATTTTCGACTCTGCTTATTGCCTCAGGTGTGTCTTCTTCTCGAAACATTTTTAGCAGCCCTGACGATACCGCAATATGATTTGCAGTTTCATATGCATCTTTACTTTTGTTTACAACACAAAAGCTATTAATCATTGTGCTGAAGTTGTTTAATTTTAAAACAATTCCAGAGTTTACCTTCAGATCATATTGTGCTGGATTATTAATAACCTCCCAAATATTAACATTGTTGATGTCGGCCGCAACAATAATTTTCTCAATTGTTGTTTTACCTATACCACGAGCAGGTGTATTAATAATCCTTTGAAGGGCATCTTCATCGTTATTGTTAATGACTAATCTAAAATAGGCAAGCAAATCTTTTATTTCTTTCCTTGTATAAAAGGATTGCCCACTATATATTCTGTAGGGAATGTTTTTCTTTCTTAAAGCCTCTTCAATACTTCGAGACTGAGCATTGGTGCGGTAAAGTATTGTAAATTTATCATTGGATAACTGTTCATTCATTTTCTTTTCAAAAATGGAATCGGCTATCATTTTTCCTTCCTCAGTATCACTTTGAGCCTTGAAGTAACCAATTTTATTTCCAGTATTATTATCTGTCCAAACAGTTTTTTTTATCTGTTCCTTATTGAAAGTAATAACCTGATTTGCCGCTTCAACAATCGTTTTGGTTGATCTGTAATTTTGTTCTAATTTGAACATCTTGAAATCAGGATAGTCACTTTTAAAATTCAAGATGTTACTGATGTTTGCACCTCGAAAACCGTAAATGCTTTGTGCATCATCTCCAACAACACATATTTGTTCAGTATTGGCGGCAAGTTTTTTTACAATTAGATACTGAGCGTGGTTTGTATCTTGATACTCATCAACCAATGTGTATTTAAACTTTTGCTGGTATTTATACAGGACTTTTGGAAATCTTGAAAACAGTATGTATGTATTAAAAAGGAGATCGTCAAAATCCATCGCATCAGCTCTCTTGAGCCGTGATTGATATCTTGAGTAAATTTCTTTTATGTAGGGCTTTCGAGCACTTTCATCAGCAGACTGTATGTCAGAATCATTTGCGTACTCATCAGTGCTAATTAGTGATGACTTTGCCATTGAAATTCTGCTCGATACATATGATGGAGAATACTGTTTAGTATCAAGCTTCATATCAGATATAATGTTTTTTATGAGCCTTTTACTGTCATTACTATCATAAATTGTATAATTTGATGGGTATCCTAAATAATGTCCTTCAATACGAAGAATTTTAGCAAAAATTGAGTGAAAAGTACCCATCCAAACATTTCTTGCGTCACCATCACCTATAAGATTTATGACTCTTTCTTTCATTTCTCTTGCAGCCTTATTTGTAAATGTTAGCGCGAGAATGTTAAAGGGGTCAATACCTTTGGATAATAAGTAGGCAATACGATAAGTTAAAACTCGTGTTTTTCCTGACCCTGCTCCAGCAATTACCATGGTTGGACCATTTATTTGAGTAACGGCCCTAAGCTGGTCTTTGTTTAATTGTTTTAAAAAATCGCTCACAGTAAATTTTATTGTGTCGGCAAAATTAAGTTTTTAGATAAAGAAAAAAGGTGCTTTAAAGATGGTTTTTCAACAATTAATTAATTTTGTATCCGAACTATGAAAGAATTCATTAGAAAGTTTCCGCTTAGTAACAAATATGAATACTACTTATTATCAATTATCATTTTGGTAGGTGGTTTTATTCGCTTTTGGAATTATGGAGATATGCCTTTTATGCATGATGAGCTTAGTGCTTTAAGTAGATTGCAATTTGATAATATATTTGATGTAATAAAGTATGGAGTAATGCTTGGAGATACCCATCCAGCAGGTGTCCAGATATTCCTTTATTACTGGATAAAATTGGGTGGAACATCAGAAATATGGGTAAAATTACCCTTCATCCTTTCAGGAATATTATCGATATGGCTTGTTTACAAAATTGGAAAATTATGGTTCAGTAGTGCTGTGGGCCTTTTTGCTTCTGCAATGATTTCAACCACTCAGTTTTTTGTTATGTATAGTCAGATTGCTAGACCATACTCAAGTGGACTGCTAATCACTTTGATTATGGTGTTATTTTGGAGTTTGTATTTTTTTGAAAAGAGAAGTTACAGATACCTTATACCTTATGTTTTATTTTCAGCTTTAGCGGCTTATAATCACCACTTCAGCTTATTGTTTGCTGCAATTGTAGGTTTCAGCGGAGTGATTTTTATAAAATCAAAAAAGGATTTATTACAATATGGTCTAGCTGGTGTTATAATATTCATTTTGTATTTACCTCACTTGAAAATATTTTTACACCAATTATCCGAAGGTGGTATCGGAGGATGGCTTTCTAAGCCCGAATGGTCATTTGTTTTTGATTACTTCAATTATATGGTTCACTTTTCCATACTAAATTGGATAGTTTTAATAATTATTATAATAGTTGTTGTGTCCATGAGGGGAAATTCTTTTTTAATAAAGGATAGCATACTCAAAAGAGCATTATTAATTATATGGTTTATATTACCAGTAACCATAGGCTACTTATATTCAGTGTTGAGAAATCCAATTATACAATACTCAATGCTAATTTTCTCCACTCCTTATATATATATTTATATTTTCTCATTCCAAAAAAGAATAAAACCCATTATTATATCTATTCTAATAATAGTTTTAATGTCTGTTAATATTTATGTCTTAGTTAATGAGAGAAAACATTACATGGTTTTCTATAAGCAGCCCTATCAAGAGCTTTTTAATACATCTATAGTTACTAATTCTGACAAAGATGTACACATAATAGATGATTGTATACCATATTTTCACGATTATTATTTTGATAAATATAATGGAACAGTTGATTATTTCACAAAACGTAATAATAACATTAGCTTATTAGAATTTAGTAGTTATGTAGATAGCATTAAAAATGATGTAGTTATTACACATGCGCTAACAGGCTCTGAATTGCAAATTGTTCAAAATAAATTCCCTTATCATTTAGGTGTCCAGAATGGTTTTACCTATGATATTAATATCTTTTCACGGAAAATGCCAATGGACAGCAATGTAATTGTCAAAGATACAATTGCATCAACCAATTTTGAGAATAATTATGGTAATTGGCAATATAAATCTTCTGCGGTAAAGCATGACACTGTATATGGTTATTATGTTGAGTTGGACTCAACAACAGTGTGGGGCCCATCCATTACCTTTGATCTTGAGGAGATTTTAAGAAATAATTATGATGTCTTAGATATTGCTGCTGAGTTTCGTGTTCCGGAATTTGATTCAAAAACTCTTTTGGTTGGATCTGTTTATAGAGATAATAAAGCTATGTTTTGGAATGCTTCGAATTCCGCAGAGTTTAACTTAAAAAATGATTCAGTAAAAAATGTATTTCTTACCATTGATATGCGATTAGCACTAAAAAATATTAAATCCTTGGAGGGCATAAAGCTCAAAATATTTGTTTGGAATAAGAGTAAGTCTTTGGTAGATATTAATAATATTACAATAACATCTCGCCCAGGCAATATGTTTAAATACGGCTTATACAATAGATTACAATGATGCAGATCTTTTTGAATGGACTCAAAAACTCTGTAATCGCCCAAAAAAAAACAAAAAATTATCCCCAAAGTATTGTTAATAAAAAATATATTTTTACCTTTGCAGCCCGTTTTAAGTGAGTAATAGACGAAACTTACTGAAACAGTAATAGTTAAAGGGACCTGACAAGGTAAAACGATATAGGTTTCCGGCTCAGCAAAAAACAGTTTTTACTGAGTGGTTTAAAAAACCCTTCCGGATTATATTTACCTTAAAAGTTTTCTAAGATTATTAGCAGTTAACAAAGTTCTGCGTTGAAAGATTTAATACTTTTGCGCGCTCTTAAAAACAATAGGATTAAAATTAGTATTTAATATGCCTACAATACAGCAATTAGTAAGAAAAGGACGGAAGAAACTCGTAGATAAGAGTAAATCTCCTGCCCTTGATGCATGCCCACAACGTCGTGGTGTATGTGTTAGAGTATATACGACAACTCCTAAGAAGCCTAACTCAGCAATGAGAAAAGTGGCAAGGGTTAGACTTACAAATCATAAAGAGGTTAATGCATATATTCCTGGGGAAGGGCATAACTTACAGGAACACTCCATTGTTATGATTAGAGGTGGCCGTGTAAAAGATCTTCCAGGAGTAAGATATCATATCATTCGCGGTGCGCTTGATACATCAGGTGTTGAGGGTAGAACTCAGCGTAGATCAAAATACGGTACTAAACGTCCAAAAAAATAATTAACAGCATAAGCTTTATAACATGAGAAAAGCGAAACCAAAAATACGCATCATCCTTCCAGACCCAAAGTACAATGATGTACTTGTTACTCAGTTTGTAAATAACATGATGTTTGGAGGTAAAAAAAATACAGCATACAGGTTATTTTACGAAGCTATGGATATCGTAGCGGATAAGACAAATGAAGATCCTGTTGATGTTTGGAAAAAAGCTTTGGCAAACGTTACTCCTAATGTAGAAGTTAGAAGTAGACGAATTGGTGGTGCTACCTTTCAGATTCCTTCTGAGATTAGATCAAGTAGAAAAATGTCAATAGGAATGAAAAACCTTATAGGATTCTCACGCAAGCGTCATGAGAAAAGTATGGGTAAAAAACTAGCCGGTGAGATTTTAGCTGCTTACAAGGAAGAAGGTGCTGCTTTCAAAAAGAAAGAAGATACTCACCGTATGGCCGAGGCTAACAAAGCGTTTTCACATTTCAGATTTTAAGAAAAGACTCTATTTAGACTAATGGCAACCCATAACGAAAATACAAGCAAACTTAGCCTGAACCGCAACATCGGTATCATGGCTCATATAGATGCTGGTAAAACTACCACAACTGAGCGTATCCTATATTACACTGGACGTAATTATAAAATGGGAGAAGTACATGATGGTGGAGCTACCATGGACTGGATGGTTCAGGAGCAAGAAAGAGGGATCACTATAACCTCTGCAGCCACAACAGTATATTGGCAGTTGTTTGGTAAGAAATATAAGATTAATATTATTGATACACCTGGTCACGTTGACTTCACAGTTGAAGTTGAACGTTCGTTGCGTGTATTAGATGGTGCAGTTGCTCTTTTTTGTGCAGTTGGTGGTGTGGAACCCCAATCTGAAACAGTATGGAGACAGGCTGATAAATACAAAGTGCCAAGAATTAGTTTTGTTAACAAGATGGACCGCTCTGGTGCTGATTTCTTTGGCGTTATTGAGCAGATGAGAGATAGATTAGGTGCTAACCCTGTTCCAATTCAAATTCCAATTGGTGCTGAAGATGACTTTCAGGGAGTTGTAGATCTAGTAAAGGATAAAGCGTTTGTTTGGGAAGAAGGTTCAGATGGAACTACAGTAGTTGAAGTGCCAATTCCAGAAGATCTTGAGCAAATTTCTCAAGACTATCGCATGAAACTCATAGAAGGTGTTGCTGAAGAAAGTGATGAGTTACTTGAAAAATTCATGGAAGACCCACACTCCATTACTGAAGAGGAAATGATTAACGTTATTAGAACCTCTACTCTAAATATGAGTATTACTCCTGTAATGTGTGGTTCGGCGTTCAAAAATAAAGGAGTTCAAATGCTTCTAAATGCTATCATAGAGTTTCTACCAAGTCCTCTTGATGTAGAAGATGTAGCAGGCATCAATCCTAAAACTAACAAAGAAGAATATCGTAGTGCAGACCCAAGTGATAACTTTAGCGCACTGGCTTTTAAAATTGCCACTGATCCGTTTGTTGGAAGAATTTGTTTTTTCCGAGTTTATTCAGGTAAACTAAAAGCTGGTTCATATGTTTACAACGTATCCACTGGTAAAAAGGAACGAATAAGTCGAATAATGCAAATGCACGCTAATAAGCAAGAGCCTTTGGAGGTTATTGAGGCTGGTGATATAGGTGCTGGTGTTGGATTCAAAAAAATTCATACTGGTGATACACTAACAGAAGACAAGCATCCTATTATATTGGAGGCTATGAGCTTTCCAGATCCAGTTATAAGCATTGCAATTGAGCCTAAAACTCAAAAGGATATTGATAAAATGTCTCTTGCTTTGGCAAAGCTTGCTGAGGAAGACCCAACTTTTAAAGTTGCTACAGATGTGGATTCAGGCCAGACTATAATTTCTGGAATGGGTGAGTTACACCTTGATATTCTTGTTGATAGGTTGAAAAGAGAATTTAGTGTTGAATGCAACATAGGTTTACCACAAGTTAACTACAAGGAAGCTGTAACGGTAACTGTTGATCATAAGGAAACATATAAAAAACAAACAGGTGGTAGAGGAAAGTTTGCTCAAATTCAATTTGAGTTAGGCCCTGTTGACGAAGGAGAAGAAGGATTGCAATTTATTGATGAAGTTAAGGGAGGTAATGTTCCTAAAGAATTTATACCATCAGTAAAAAAAGGTTTTCAGAATGCCATGCAGAATGGTGTTCTTGCTGGTTATGCAGTAGACAATTTGAAAGTAACACTAAAAGACGGATCATTTCATCCGGTTGATTCAGATCAACTAGCATTTGAAATGGTTGCAAAAGTTGGATATAAGATTGCGGCAAAGATGGCAAAATCAGTATTGATGGAGCCAATAATGAAAGTTGAAGTCGTTACCCCTGAGGATTATTTAGGAGACGTGACAGGAGATTTAAATAAAAGAAGAGCAATATTAGAAGATGTTTCAGCAAAAGTAGGTTACCAAATCGTAAAAGCTAAGGTACCATTGTCTGAAATGTTTGGATATGTAACTTCATTACGTTCACTTACATCAGGTAGAGCTACATCAAGTATGGAGTTTGATTCATTTAAAGAAGCTCCAGCATTTGTTTCAGAAGAAGTGATTAAGAAAATTAAAGGAAATTATTAGATAAATTCATACTATCGTGAGTCAAAGAATTAGAATAAAGCTGAAATCCTACGATCATAATCTGGTTGATAAATCAGCAGAAAAGATTGCAAAGGCGGTAAAATCAACAGGAGCTGTTATTAACGGTCCCATTCCTTTACCAACTCATAAAAAAGTATTTACTGTTAACCGTTCGACTTTTGTAAATAAAAAGTCACGCGAACAGTTCGAGTTAAGCACTTATAAGAGATTAATGGATGTATTTAACTCGTCTTCAAAAACCATAGACTCATTGATGAAGCTTGAGCTTCCAAGTGGTGTTGAAGTAGAGATTAAAGTATAACTATAAACGGTTTAAAGATTTTTAACGATGTCAGGATTATTAGGTAAGAAAATCGGTATGACCTCAATATACGACGAGCAAGGACGAAATGTTCCTTGTACTGTGATTGAGGCTGGACCGTGTGTTGTAAGCCAAGTTCGTACAAAGGAAGCTGATGGCTACGAGGCGATACAGCTTGCTTTTGAAGACAAAAAGGAAAAGCATACATCAAAGGCAATGAAAGGGCATTTTGATAAAGCAAAAACAACACCGAAAAGATATTTAGCTGAATTTAGTAGATTCGAGGAAAAGAAGAGTTTTGGCGATATATTAACCGTAGAGGTTTTTAACGAAGGAGAATTCGTTGATGTTGTTGGAACATCAAAAGGTAAAGGTTTTCAAGGAGTTGTCAAAAGATATAATTTCCGAGGTGTAAATGATGCAACTCATGGTCAGCATAACAGGTTAAGAGCTCCTGGTTCCATTGGAGCATCTTCATATCCATCACGTGTATTTAAAGGTATGCGTATGGCTGGCCGCACAGGAGGAGACAGGGTTAAGATTACTAACCTTCAGGTGATGAAAATTATTCCTGAGAAAAATGTAGTTGTAGTAAAAGGAGCTGTTCCAGGTCCTAATAATTCACTAGTAATATTAGAAAGATGGAGTTAGTAGTTCATAAGGTAAACGGAGAAGCAACTTCAAGAAAGGTGAAGCTTGATGATTCCATCTTTGGAATAGAGCCCAATGATCATGCAATATATTTAGATGCAAAACAATATATGGCTGGTCAACGTCAGGGTACTCATGATTCCAAGGAAAGAAGCGACATAATTGGAAGTACACGTAAGATTAAGCGTCAAAAGGGTACTGGTACTGCAAGAGCAGGTAGCATAAAGAATCCTTTATTCCGTGGTGGAGGTAGAATATTTGGCCCACATCCACGTAATTACTCCTTTAAACTAAATAAAAAGGTAAAACGCTTGGCAAGAAAATCTGCATTATCATACAAAGCACAAGAAAAGAATATTCTTGTTGTGGAAGATTTTAAGTTAGAAAATCCTAAAACAAAGGATTTTAAGGAAATATTGAAAAATTTTAACATAGACAGTAATAAAACCTTAGTTGTTTTGAATAACTCTGACGAGAATATCTACTTGTCAGCTCGTAATCTTCAAAAAGTTAAGGTTCTGAGAGCAGAAGGTATAAATACTTACGAAATACTTAATGCTAAGAAAATTGTTTTTGTTGAAAGTTCATTGAAAACCATCGTTGAAGTATTCGCGAAAAATTAAAACTGAGAAAAGATGGGTATAATATTAAAACCGGTAATTACGGAAAAGATGACCGCAAAAGGTGAGGATCTAAACCAGTATGGGTTTATTGTTGATAAAAGAGCAAATAAACTACAGATTAAGGGTGAGGTTGAAACTCTTTACGGTGTTGAAGTATTATCCGTAAATACTATGAATTATTCAGGTAAAAGGAAATCACGTAATACAAAGTCTGGCGTAATTTCTGGTAAGACAAATGCCTTCAAAAAAGCTATTGTAACTTTACAAGAAGGTGAAACTATTGATTTCTTTAGCAATATTTAGAAATGGCTCTCAAAAAATATAAACCGACAACACCTGGTCAGCGCTTTAAAATTATAAGTGCATTTGACGATATTACTACCAGTAAACCAGAGAAAAGTCTTCTTTCAGGGAAGAAAAGTACTGGGGGTAGAAATAATAAAGGTAAAATGACAATCCGCAACGTTGGTGGAGGTCATAAACAGAAATATAGAATCATTGACTTTAAAAGGGACAAAGAAGGAATCCCTGGTATTGTTAAGACAATCGAGTATGATCCAAATCGTACTGCACGTATTGCTTTAATAAACTATGTTGATGGTGAAAAAAGGTACATTGTAGCTCCTCATGGATTAGAAGTAGGCCAGAAAATTATGTCTGGAAAAGAAGCTACACCAGAGGTTGGAAATACAATGTATTTAAGTGAAATACCATTTGGTACAGTTATTCATAATATTGAGCTGCGCCCAGGACAAGGTGCTAAGATGTCACGTAGTGCTGGTTCATATGCCCAATTGATGACTCGCGAAGGAAAGTTTGCTATCATTAAGCTACCTTCAGGAGAAACTAGAATGATTTTACAAACTTGTAAGGCTACCATAGGAATGGTTTCTAACATTGATCATAACCTTGAGAAATCAGGTAAAGCTGGTCGTAGTCGTTGGAAAGGCCGTCGTCCGAGAGTACGTGGTGTTGCCATGAACCCTGTAGATCACCCAATGGGTGGTGGTGAAGGAAGAGCTTCAGGTGGACATCCACGTTCACGTAAAGGTTTACCAGCAAAAGGTTTCCGCACGCGATCTAAGAAAAAAGCGTCGAACAAGTACATTGTAGAAAAAAGAAAGAAATAATTAAGGAGTATTAATTGAACTTAATATGAGCCGATCATTAAAAAAAGGACCATTCATTGACATTAAGCTTGAGAAAAAAGTTTTGATGAATGTAGAAGCTAGTAAGAAAACTGTAATAAAAACCTGGTCGAGAGCATCTATGATCTCGCCTGATTTTGTAGGTCAAACAATTGCAGTGCACAACGGTAATAAATTTATACCAGTATACATAACCGAGAACATGGTTGGACATAAGCTGGGAGAATTTGCACCAACAAGATTATTTAGAGGTCATGCTGGTAAAAAGAATAAAGGTAATAAATAAAGTACAGAATAATGGGATCAAGAAAACACATAAGTGCAGAGAAAAGGAAAGAAGAGCGTAAATCACTTTACGTTGCGCGTCTTCGTAATGTACCTACTTCTCCACGTAAGATGCGTATTGTTGCCGATCTGGTTCGGGGTATGAATGTTGAAAGTGCAATGAGTGTACTTGAACACTCACCAAAAGAGGCCTCAGGCAGACTGTACAAATTATTACGTTCAGCAATTGCAAACTGGGAGGTTAAAAACGAAGGAGAAAGAGTTGAAGATAACCAACTTTTCATTAAAGAGATTAGCGTAGATAGTGCAAGGATGTTGAAAAGAATACAACCTGCTCCTCAAGGTAGAGCGCATCGTATACGTAAAAGATCAAATCACGTTACCCTAATATTAGGCAATAGAGTTCAGAAAGTAGAAGAAGTAGAAGAAGTTATTACCGAAAACACAGATAAATAATGGGACAAAAAACAAATCCAATAGGTCTAAGGCTAGGAATTATCAAAGGATGGAGTTCCTACTGGTACGGAGGAAAAAACTTTTCAGGAAAGCTTGTTGAAGATGGAAAGATTAGAGAATATCTTACAGCGCGTCTTGTTAAAGCTGGAGTTTCGAAAATAATGATCGAGCGTACACTTAAACTTGTAACAATTACAATTTTCACTGCTCGTCCCGGTATTATAATAGGTAAAGGGGGCTCAGAAGTTGATAAGCTTAAGGAAGAGTTAAAGAAACTTACTCAGAAAGAAGTACAAATCAATATCAGTGAAATTAAGCGTCCTGAATTGGATGCACATATAGTTGCTACTAGTATTGCACGTCAGATAGAAGGAAGAGTTAGTTTCCGTAGAGCTATTAAGACATCAATTGCTTCAACAATGCGCTTAGGTGCTGAGGGTATAAAAGTACTTATCTCTGGTAGAGTTGGTGGTGCAGAAATGGCCCGCAGTGAAATGTACAAAGAGGGACGTATTCCACTCCAAACACTTCGTGCTGACATTGATTACTCACTTGTTGAAGCACATACAACATATGGTCGTATTGGTATTAAGGTTTGGATATTCAAGGGTGAAATTTATGGTAAGCCTGAATTAGTTTCTGCTAATGTGCCAAGCTCCAAATCAAGACAGTCTGGTCCAAAAGGAGGCGGTAGACAAAGAAGAAGGTAGCAGAAAATTTATTAGAAATTTATAAAGTCAAATAGGAATGTTACAACCTAAGAAAACGAAATACAGAAAGCAGCAAAAAGGTCGAATGAAAGGCAATGCCCAGAGAGGTCATCAATTGGCTTTCGGATCATTTGGCATTAAAACTCTTGAGGAGGGATGGATAACATCACGTCAAATAGAGGCTGCACGTCAGGCCGTTACGCGTTATATGAAACGTGAAGGTCAGATCTGGATAAAGATATTTCCTGATAAGCCGGTTACAAAAAAACCAGCAGAGGTTAGGATGGGTAAAGGTAAGGGTGCACCTGAGTACTTCGTTGCACGTGTTACACCAGGAAGAATTTTATTTGAAGCAGAAGGAGTTCCTGTAGCTGTTGCAAAAGAAGCTATGAGACTTGCTGCGCAAAAACTACCTGTAACTACCAAGTTTGTTGTTAGAAGAGATTACACTGAGCAAAAAATAGGATAATGAAGCAAGAAGTTATAAAAGAGCTTAGCAAGGCTGATATCGTAGAGCGTCTTGAAGAAGAACGCAAACATTTAACAAAACTAAAGTTAAATCATGCAGTTTCTCCTTTGGAAAATCCACACGATATCAGTACAAACAGGAAAACTATTGCAAGACTTGAAACGGAGTTAAGGAGTAGAATCATAGCAGAAACTAATAATAAGTAATCAGAAGATGGAAAAGAGAAACTTAAGGAAAGAAAGAACCGGTCTTGTGGTAAGCAATAAAATGGATAAGTCTATTGTGGTTCAGGTTGAGCGTCGCGTTAAGCATCCTGTTTACGGTAAATTTATTAAAAAGTCTACCAAGTTTACTGCTCATGACGAAAAGAATGACTGTGGAATAGGTGATACTGTTCGTATTATGGAAACACGTCCACTGAGCAAAAATAAGAACTGGAGATTAGTAGAAATAATAGAAAGAGCTAAATAACCATGATACAACAAGAATCAAGACTTGCTGTTGCAGATAACAGCGGAGCTAAGGAAGTACTTTGCATCAGGGTGCTTGGCGGAACGAAACGCCGTTATGCATCAATTGGCGATCAGGTGGTTGTTACTGTAAAAAGTGCATTACCATCCGGAAATATAAAAAAGGGTGCAGTTGCAAGGGCAGTAGTTGTTAGAACTAGAAAAGAAGTGCGTCGTAACGATGGCTCTTACATTCGATTTGACGACAATGCTGTAGTATTATTAAATGCAGCAGGTGAAATGATGGGTACTCGTATTTTTGGACCCGTTGCGCGTGAATTACGTGAGAAACAGTTTATGAAGATAGTATCACTAGCACCTGAAGTGCTTTAAAAGAAAGAAATTTAGTTATGGCTAAGTTACACATAAAAAAAGGGGATAACGTAATGGTTATTGCAGGGAACAACAAAGGACAGTCAGGCCGTGTGCTTGTTGTTGATGTTGAAACTAGCAGAGCTATCGTAGAAGGTGTTAATATGATATCGAAAAACACCAAACCCAACGCTAATAATCCCAAAGGTGGGATTGTAAAGCAAGAAGCTTCTGTGCACATGTCTAATCTAATGGCTGTAGATAAGAATGGTCAACCAGCTCGTACGAGTGTTCAGTTAGATGAAAGTACAGGAAAAAAAGTTAGAATTTCAAAAAAATCAGGGGAGGCTATTAAGTAATGGAAGCAACACCAAGATTAAGAAAGAAGTATACTGAAGAAATCATTCCTGCATTGATGAAAGATTTCGAATATAAATCAATAATGCAGGTTCCAAAAATTACAAAGATTTCTTTGAATCAAGGCATCAGTGCTGCCCTAACCGATAAGAAACTTATCGAAATGGGTGTAACAGAAATGTCTGCGATAACAGGTCAGAAGGCTGTTCCAACAATCTCTAAACGTGATGTAAGTAATTTTAAATTACGTAAGGGAAATGCAATAGGCGTTAGAGTTACACTCCGTGGCGTGAAAATGTATGAATTTTTGGATAGACTTATCAGTGTGGCTTTGCCTCGTGTACGTGACTTCAGAGGAATAAACGACAAGGGTTTCGATGGAAGAGGGAATTATTCGTTTGGTGTTACCGAGCAACTTATATTCCCTGAAATAGACATTGACAAAGTGAATAATATAAATGGTATGAACATAACAATTGTTACTGACGCCACTTCTGATCAGGAAGCGTTTGGATTGCTTAAAGCATTTGGACTACCGTTTAAAAATCAGAAAAAAGCATAGCTCATGGCAAAAGAATCAATGAAAGCGCGTGAGCGCAAAAGAGAAAAAATGGTAGCTAAATTTGCAGATAAACGTGCTGCATTAAAAGCAGCCGGAGATTACGAGGGTTTACAAAAACTACCTCGTAACGCTTCTCCAGTGCGCCTGCATAATCGCTGTCAATTAACAGGAAGACCGAAAGGTTATATGAGACAATTTGGAATCTCACGTATTAATTTTCGTGAAATGGCTCTTCAAGGCTTGATTCCTGGAGTTAAAAAAACCAGTTGGTAAAAAATATTTAATAAAGTTTAGTCAGATGATAACCGATCCAATTGCAGATTATTTAACTAGAATTAGAAATGCTGTGACATCAAAGCACAGAATGGTCGAAGTACCCGCTTCTAATCTTAGAAAGAATATCACTAAAATCCTTTTTGAAAAGGGATATATCCTCAACTATAAATTTGAAGATGAGGGCTTTCAGGGAACAATTAAAATTGCATTAAAATATCACCCTGTAACTAAATTATCAGCTATTACCGAACTGAAAAGAGTATCGCGACCTGGTTTGCGTCAATATGTGAACTCAAATCAATTGCCACGTGTTCTAAATGGTTTAGGAATTGCTGTACTATCAACTTCAAAAGGTGTAATAACCGATAAAGAAGCCAGGAAACTTGGTGTTGGTGGTGAAGTAATTTGTTACGTAAGTTAATAAGAAGGAGTAAGACAATGTCACGTATAGGAAAAATGCCGATAACTTTACCAGAAGGTGTGGAGGTTAACATAACCGACACAAACCGAGTTCAAGTTAAAGGAAAATTAGGAGAATTAGAACAACTAGTTAACCCAGCTATCAGTGTGAAAAATGTAGATGGGACACTAGTTCTTGAGAGAGCAACAGAAAAAAAGGAGCATAAGTCAATGCACGGACTTTATAGAGCATTGATTGCCAATATGGTTAAAGGAGTGTCAGAAGGTTTTAATGTTGTTCAAGAACTTGTTGGTGTTGGTTATAAAGCCGAAGCTAAAGGTCAACTTTTAGACTTATCGTTGGGATATTCTCACCATATATATATTGAGCTACCATCAGAAATTAAAGTAGAAACTGTATCCGAGAGAGGTAAAAATCCTCTAATCAAAATGTCTTCAGTGGATAAACAACTTCTGGGTCAGGTGGCAGCAAAAATTCGCTCTTTACGTAAACCTGAGCCGTATAAAGGTAAGGGAGTTAAATTTCAAGGCGAAGAACTTAGGAAAAAAGCTGGTAAAGCTGCTGGTGAAAAATAATAAACTATTGAAACTGTTAACAGGTAAAAGCTAATAGTAATGGGAATAAAGAATAAAAAGGCATATAGCAGGCTCAAAATAAAGAGAAGAATCAGAAAAACTGTTGTTGGTACTGCTGATAGACCACGAATGTCGGTTTTCAGAAGTAATAAGCAAATTTATGTCCAACTCATAGATGATAGTACTGGTTCAGTTTTGGTTTCAGCATCTTCAAAAGTTGCAGATGCCAAGGATGCCAAAGTGAATAAAATAGAGCAGGCTAAATTAGTTGGTACGGCCATAGCTGAAAAAGCAAAAGCCGCTGGTGTTGAAACAGTTGTTTTCGACAGAAACGGATATTTATATCATGGTAGAATCAAATCATTAGCTGATGCTGCCAGAGAAGGAGGACTTAAATTTTAATCGATCATGACAAACGCAAATATAAAACGTGTTAAATCCAGCGAAATCGAATTTAAAGATCGCTTGGTAAGCATTCAAAGAGTAACAAAGGTTACCAAAGGTGGACGTACTTTCAGCTTTTCAGCAATTGTTGTTGTAGGAAACGAAAATGGAGTTGTTGGTTATGGTCTGGGTAAAGCTAAAGAGGTAACCTCGGCAATTGCAAAGGGAATTGATGATGCCAAGAAGCATCTAGTGAAAGTTCCTGTTTTAAAAGGCACATTACCGCATCAACAAATGGGAAAATACAGTGGGGCAAAAGTTTATGTTCAACCTGCTGCTCCTGGTACAGGTGTTATTGCAGGTGGTGCTATGCGTGCTGTTTTGGAGAGTGTGGGTGTTAAAGATGTTCTTGCAAAGTCAAAGGGCTCCTCAAATCCTCATTCGGTTGTTAAAGCAACAATAGACGCTCTTACTAAAATGAGAGACCCATATACAGTAGCTCAATTGAGAGGTGTTGAACTTGACACTGTTTTTAACGGTTAACAGTCAAAACTAAGGAAGGAAATGAAGAAAGTTAGAGTAACACAAGTAAGAAGTGCAATTAATAGACCTCAGAGGCAAAAATTGACACTAAAGGCATTGGGGATTAAAAAACTCAATAGGCCAAAAGAGCATGACCTTACACCACAAGTGGAGGGAATGATTAATAAAGTGAAGCATTTATTGAAGGTAGAAGAAATTTAAAAAGGATATTATAATGGATTTAAGTAATCTTAAACCTGCAGAAGGTTCTGTAAAGAACAAAAAAAGAATTGGACGTGGACAAGGTTCTGGACGTGGCGGCACATCCACTAAAGGGCATAAAGGAGCCCAGTCTAGATCAGGTTATAAACGTAAGATAGGTTTTGAAGGTGGCCAGATGCCATTATTTAGACGCGTTCCTAAATTTGGATTTAAAAATATAAATCGCAAAGAATACAGAGGTGTTAACTTGAGTGTTCTTCAGGAATTAGCAGACAATAAGAAAGTTACTCAAATCAATAAGGAAATACTTATTGAGAATGGCTTAGCATCAAAAAATGACCTAATCAAAATTCTAGGTAATGGTGAGCTTAAAGCTAAATTGGAAGTAACAGCAAATGGATTTACTAAAACAGCGCAGGCTGCCATTGAAGCTCAAGGTGGTACTGCAACAAAAATCTAAGAATAGATGAGGAAGTTAATCGAAACCATAAGGAATATAAATAAGATCGATGAACTAAGGAATCGTATTCTTTACACCCTTGGTATTATTCTGATCTATCGTTTAGGATCCTATGTGGTACTACCAGGTGTTGACCCCAATATGCTTGCAAATCTGCAACAGCAAGGTTCAGGTGGGCTTATGGGTCTATTGAATATGTTTTCCGGTGGTGCTTTTTCCAATGCCTCAATATTTGCATTGGGTATTATGCCCTACATTTCAGCATCTATTGTTATTCAGTTGCTGGGGATGGCGATTCCATATTTTCAAAGGCTACAACGTGAAGGTGAAAGTGGAAGACGTAAGATTAACCAAATAACAAGATATCTAACAGTTATAATCGTAGGGCTTCAGGCTCCTGGATATATAGCTAACCTGGTATCTCAACTTCCATCCGAAGCAATAACTCCATTTAGCGCAGCAGTAACCTCGCCGGATTTCTTCTTTTGGATATCATCCACTATTATTCTAATCGCGGGGACACTATTCGTTATGTGGTTAGGTGAAAAAATTACTGATAAGGGTATTGGAAATGGAATATCACTCATTATTATGATTGGAATCATTGCCTATCTACCACAATCACTGGTACAGGAGTTTGCTTCAAAAATGGGAGCTCTCGGTGGTGGACTTGTATACTTCCTATTAGAAATTGTAGTTCTGATATTTGTTATACTCTTTACCATACTATTAGTGCAGGGAACCAGAAGAGTTCCCGTACAATATGCCAAAAGAATTGTTGGAAATAAACAATATGGAGGTGTAAGACAGTACCTTCCACTTAAGGTAAACTCAGCAGGTGTTATGCCGATTATTTTTGCTCAAGCAATTATGTTCTTGCCAATAACACTAGTTGGTTTTGCAGAATCAGATTCATTGACTGGATTTGCTTCAGCTTTCTCTGATTTTACTGGATTTTGGTACAATTTTACTTTTTTCATAATGATTATATTATTTACCTATTTCTACACCGCTATTACAATAAATCCTAAGCAGATGGCTGATGATTTGAAAAAGAATGGTGGATTTATTCCAGGTGTTAAACCAGGTAAAAAAACAGCAGAGTATCTTGATAATATTCTCTCACGCATAACATTACCAGGATCTATATTCTTGGGAATTATTGCAATCATGCCTGCATTTGCTATGATTGCTGGAGTAAACAGTGGGTTTGCACAATTTTATGGCGGCACCTCATTGTTAATTCTTGTGGGTGTTGTTCTTGATACACTGCAACAAATTGAAAGTTATTTATTGATGCGTCATTATGACGGACTGACTAAGTCAGGAAGAATTAAAGGCAAATCACCATTTAATATGTAATTTAACTTCCTCCGGTTTATGATTTATATTAAAACTGAAGAAGAAGTTGAAATACAAAGAAAGAGTTCTTTACTTGTTGGAAAAACTTTAGCCGAAGTAGCCAAAATAATTAGGCCAGGCATAAAAACATTGGAGCTGGATAAGGTTGCTGAAACCTATATCCTTGACAATGGTGCCGAACCTGGTTTTAAAGGATACGGAGGGTTTCCTGCAACACTATGCATCTCAGTAAATGATGAAGTTGTGCATGGAATACCTGGTAATCGAGAGTTAAGAAACGGAGACATAGTTTCGATTGATTGTGGTACCTATATGAATGGGTTTTACGGCGATTCTGCTTATACATTTGCTGTTGGTGAGGTGAAAGAAGAAATACTCTTACTGCTTCAAAGGACAAAGGAGTCATTGTATTTGGCAATCGATCAAGCAATTGTTGGAAAAAGAGTTGGAGATATAGGCAACGCAGTTCAAACATATGTTGAAGGATTTGGATATTCTGTTGTGAGAGATTTAGTTGGACATGGTGTTGGTAGAAATCTGCATGAAAAACCAGAAATTCCAAACTATGGACGACGAGGATCGGGGATAAAGTTAAAGTCTGGAATGTGTTTGGCAATAGAACCAATGATTAATCTCGGAGTTAAAGAGGTTATTCAGGATAATGACGGTTGGACAATCCGTACCATGGATAAGCAGCCATCAGCTCATTTTGAGCATGATGTTGTGGTAAGAAAAGGTAAGGCAGATATATTGTCAACATTTGAATATATTGAACAAGAATTAAATAACAAATAGTCAGTAACTATGGCAAAGCAAAAGTCAATTGAACTGGATGGTACGGTAATTGAATCTCTTGGAAACGCAATGTTTCGGGTGGAGCTGGAAAATGGACATATAATAACTGCTCATATTTCAGGAAAGATGAGAATGCATTATATAAAAATATTACCTGGAGATAAAGTAAAATTGGAAATGTCTCCATATGATCTGACAAAAGGTAGAATAACATTCAGATACAAATAGATTAGTAAGATGAAAATAAGAGCATCAATAAAAAAAAGAACACCTGACGATAAATTAGTTCGTCGTAAAGGTAAATTGTATATTATTAATAAAAAGAATCCAAAGTATAAACAAAAGCAGGGTTAATCTGTTTTCGTTTAACTGATAAAAATAATAATTATGGCTAGAATTGCTGGAGTAGATATCCCAAATAAAAAGAGAGGAGAAATCGCCTTAACTTATATCTACGGAGTAGGTAGAAGTACTGCACAAAAAATACTCACTAAAGCGGGTGTTGATTGGAATCTTAAAGCAGAAGAATGGACGGATGATCAGCAAAATGATATCCGTAACGTGCTTAGCGAAAACTACAAAGTTGAAGGTGAGTTACGCTCTGAAACTCAAATGAACATTAAACGTTTAATGGACATTGGAACTTACAGAGGTATTCGCCATCGTTTAGGCTTACCTCTTAGAGGACAGAATACTAAAAATAATGCACGTACCCGTAAGGGTCGTAAGAAAACTGTTGCCAATAAAAAAATGGCTGTTAAATAATATTAATTAATCAATTCATAGTCTAGTAATAAGTAGAAAGATGGCACAAAGGACCAGAAGTACAAAAAAAAGAGTTGTTAAGGTAGACCCCATAGGAAAGGCCTATATTAAAGCATCGTTCAATAATATTATTATATCATTGACCAATGATACAGGACAGGTTATCTCATGGGCCTCTGCAGGTAAGATGGGTTTTAGAGGTTCAAAAAAGAACACCCCTTATGCAGCCCAAATGGCAGCAACTGATTGTTCAAAAACTGCATATGACCTAGGTCTCCGTAAGGTTAAAGTTTATGTAAAAGGACCAGGAGCAGGAAGGGAATCAGCAATTAGAACTATTCATTCCTCAGGAATTGAAGTTACTGAAATTATTGATGTAACCCCAATGCCACATAATGGTTGTCGTCCACCTAAAAGAAGAAGAGTTTAATTTCTCTTATTAATAACTAGCAAAAAATCTAAGCTATGGCAAGATATACAGGACCAAAATCCAAAATTGCACGAAAATTTAATGATCCTATTTACGGACCTGATAAGTTTCTAGAGAAGAAAGCATTTCCTCCTGGACAGCATGGTACTAATAAAAGAAGGAAAAAGCAATCTGAATATGGTATTCAGCTTCAAGAAAAGCAAAAAGCTAAATATACATATGGAATTCTGGAAAGACAATTCCGTAATGTGTTTAAGCTTGCAACTCGTAAAAAAGGAATTACTGGTGAAAACCTTCTAAAGTTGATTGAAGCTCGTCTTGATAACACTGTTTTTAGATTGGGAATTTCTCCAACAAGATCAGGAGCTCGTCAGTTAGTTTCGCATCGACACATAACAGTAAATGGTAGCATTGTTAATATACCTTCATATTCCTTAAAAGAAGGTGATGTTATTGGTGTTAGAGAAAAATCAAAAAGTCTAATTGCAATTACAGATTCACTTGAACAATCACATAAAAGCTTTTCTTGGTTGGAATGGGATTCTGATAAACTCCAAGGCAAATTTCTAAACTATCCTCCACGTGAGGAGATACCGGAGAATATTAAAGAACAACTTATTGTTGAGTTATACTCAAAATAATAAATAATTAACTATTTAATTCTAAAATAGATAAACTATGGCAATATTAGCATTTCAGAAGCCTGACAAGGTTGTAATGAATGAAGCCGATGAGTTCCGCGGTATATTTGAATTCCGCCCATTGGAACCAGGTTTTGGTATAACTATAGGTAATGCCCTGAGACGTATTTTATTATCATCACTTGAAGGGTTTGCCATTACATCAGTAAAAATCGATGGCGTTGTACATGAATTTTCTACTGTAAAAGGTGTTGTTGAAGATGTTACTGAGATAGTGCTGAACCTTAAGAAAATTCGCTTTAAGCAACAAATTCAAAGTGAAAATAGCGAAAAGGTTAACATCATTATTGGTGATCAAGAAGTATTCAACGCTGGAGACATAAATAAATTTCTCTCTGTATTTCAGGTGTTAAATCCTGAAGAGGTTATTTGTAACCTAGATCCTTCTGTAAAGTTAAGTCTTGAACTTACAATAGGAAAAGGTAGGGGCTATGTTCCTGCTGAAGAGAATTTAGACGAGGATGCGTTGGTTGGAACGGTTGCTATCGATTCGATACATACTCCCATAAAGAATGTTAAATATCACGTTGAAGATTTTCGTGTTGAACAAAAAACCGATTATGAAAAATTGGTATTTGATATACAAACTGATGGATCCATTCATCCAAAGGAAGCTCTAAAGGAAGCAGCTAAAATATTAATTCAGCACTTCATGTTATTCTCAGATGAAAGGATAACACTTGAAACCGAGGAAAAATCGGTTAATGAAGAGTTTGATGAGAATACACTGCACATACGTCAATTGTTAAAATCTAAGCTTGTTGACTTAGACCTCTCTGTAAGAGCTCTAAACTGCTTGAAAGCTGCAGATGTTGAAACACTTGGTGAATTAGTTGCTTACAATAGAAATGATTTACTTAAGTTTAGAAACTTTGGTAAAAAATCTCTTACCGAGCTAGACCAGTTGGTTGAACAAAAAGGTCTTGAGTTTGGTATGAATACAGCAAAATATAAATTAGATAAGGATTAAGCGAGATGAGACACAGAAAGAGTTTTAATCATTTAGGAAGAACATCCTCACATAGGAAAGCAATGCTCGCTAATATGGCAGCATCGTTAATATTGCATAAGCGAATAACAACTACAGTTGCTAAAGCAAAAGCCCTTAGAGGTTATGTTGAACCTTTGTTAACAAAATCAAAAGAAGATACCACTCACTCTCGTAGAGTTGTGTTTAGTTATCTTAATGATAAATATGCGGTTACTGAACTTTTCAGAAATATTTCTGGTAAAATTGCTGATCGCCCAGGAGGTTACACTCGAATAATAAAAATTGGTAAACGTCAAGGTGATAATGCTGAAATGGCAATGATTGAGTTGGTTGATTACAACGAACTATTACTGACAGACAAATCCAAGAAAGCAAAATCAACTCGTCGTCGTAGAGGCGGTGGTGCCAAAAAACAAGAAGCTGTTACTGCTATAAAGGATGAGGCACCATCAGTTGTAGAAGATATTCTAGAGGAAGATCTTGTGGGTGAAATAGTAGAAAAGAAAGAGCCCAATACAGAAGAAGTAAAGGCAGAACCTAAAGTTGAAGCCAAGGAAGAAAAGCCAAAGGCTGCTAAGAAAGCTGAGCCTAAAGTTGAAGCTAAGGAAGAAAAGCCAAAGGCTGCTAAGAAAGCTGAGCCTAAAGCTGAAGCTAAGGAAGAAAAGCCAAAGGCTGCTAAGAAAGCTGAGCCTAAACCTGAAGCCAAGGAAGAAAAGCCAAAGGCTGCTAAGAAAGCTGAGCCTAAAGCTGACGATAAGGCAAAGGAAGATAAATAGACTGCATAAAATCTAATGTAAGTTAAGGATAAGAGTACTGCTCTTATCCTTTTTTTGTGACTTTAAATTTGTAGTGCAAACGATTTAATGGTGATTTAGCATACATATTTTACAATCCTGTCGATTTTGTAATTAATTACTCATGAACTTCGAGCAACAGTTTAATCACCTTGAATAAAAATGGTACTTTCGCGATTCATTTATAAATTTTATGAATATGAGTCAAATAACTAGTATACACGGTCGTCAAATCTTGGATTCCAGAGGAAATCCAACTGTTGAAGTTGATGTTTATACAACATCCGGAATTGTTGGTAGAGCGGCTGTTCCTTCAGGAGCTTCCACAGGAGTTCATGAGGCGGTTGAATTGAGAGATAAAGATAGCGATACCTATGTTGGTAAGGGAGTTTTAAAAGCGGTTCAGAATGTAAATAATATCATTAGCGAGGAGTTAAATGGTTACTATGTTATGGATCAGGTTGAGATTGATAATCGAATGATTGAGGTTGACGGAACACCCAATAAAGCAAACCTGGGAGCAAATGCTATTTTAGGTGTTTCAATGGCAGTAGCACATGCAGCTGCCCAGGAATCTAATCAACATTTATTCAGATATATTGGCGGTGTTAATGCAAAAATGTTACCAATACCTATGATGAATATACTTAATGGTGGTTCTCACGCTGATAATAGTATCGACTTTCAGGAATTTATGATTATGCCAGTTGGTGCTAGAAGTTTTAGCGAGGCATTGCAGGTGGGAACAGAAGTATTTCATAACCTGAAATCAGTTCTTAGTAAATCAGGATATTCTACAAATGTAGGTGATGAAGGAGGATTTGCTCCAAACCTAAAATCAAATGAAGAAGCTGTTAAGGTAGTATTGGAAGCCATTGAAAAAGCTGGTTATAAACCAGGCGAAGATGTTTATATTGCTCTTGATCCAGCTTCATCCGAATACTTTATACCTGAAGAAAATGTATATCATTTAAAATGGTCAACAGGAGATAAATTGACACCGGCTGAAATGGTTGATTATTGGGATAACTGGACAAAGAAATATCCAATAGTATCAATTGAAGATGGTATGGCTGAGGACGATTGGGATGGTTGGAAACTAATGACAGATAAAATGGGTGATAGAGTTCAGCTTGTAGGAGATGATTTATTTGTTACGAATACAATTAGGTTAGATGAAGGTATTAAAAAAGGTGTTGGAAATTCGATTCTTGTAAAAGTTAATCAAATTGGTACATTAACCGAAACCATAGATGCCGTTTCAATGGCAACAAGAAATAGTTACACTTCAATAATAAGTCACCGATCAGGAGAAACAGAAGATGTAACAATTGCCGATCTTGCTGTGGCTCTTAACACGGGACTCATAAAAACAGGTTCAGCAAGTCGTACCGATAGGATTGCAAAGTATAATCAATTGCTAAGAATTGAAGAAATTCTGGGAAATACTGCATCATATCTTGGTAAAGATTTTAAATACACTTAGAGTTTTTATAATAATTCATAAAAAGCCGGCCTATGTCGGCTTTTTTTTATTTGATGTAATTACCACATAATCAAGTCAAAATAAATTTAATTATTTTTTTTCAAAAATATTTCTCAAATCTATTTGCATAACTGAAATATATATCTACTTTTGCCGCCGCTTTAAGCATTAGTTCATATACAAAGCTGAGTAATATTTAGATGATTATTATTGGTTATTACACTGTAATATAGCGGTGTAAATAATTGGTTTTAAAGGCGAGAAAAAAAAAGATTATTTTTTTTCAATATTTGTTTTGTCAGTAAAAAAAAGAATATTACTTTTGCAGCCCCTTTTTAAGGGAAAAACTAGAAGAAGTTTCCGATAAATCGGAAAGAGTTCATAGACATAATGAAGCCAAGCCAAGAAAAGGAAGCACAACCCCTGTTTAATTACAGGAAATTTTATTGAGTTTAACATTTGTCAGGATCTTGAAAGTTATATAAATTATTCTTTTGAAAAAAAGGACAAACAATATACAATGAAGAGTTTGATCCTGGCTCAGGATGAACGCTAGCGGCAGGCCTAATACATGCAAGTCGAGGGGTAAGAGTCAGCTTGCTGACTACACGACCGGCGCACGGGTGCGTAACGCGTATGCAACCTACCTTTAACAGAGGAATAGCCCCGAGAAATCGGGATTAATACCACATAACATTATGATATGGCATCATATTATAATTAAAACTCCGGTGGTTAAAGATGGGCATGCGTGACATTAGCTAGTTGGTGAGGTAACTGCTCACCAAGGCTACGATGTCTAGGGGTTCTGAGAGGATGATCCCCCACACTGGTACTGAGACACGGACCAGACTCCTACGGGAGGCAGCAGTAAGGAATATTGCGCAATGGAGGCAACTCTGACGCAGCCATGCCGCGTGCAGGATTGAAGGCCTTATGGGTCGTAAACTGCTTTTATTTAGGAATAAACTTTCGTACGTGTACGAAACTGAAGGTACTAAACGAATAAGCACCGGCTAACTCCGTGCCAGCAGCCGCGGTAATACGGAGGGTGCAAGCGTTATCCGGATTTATTGGGTTTAAAGGGTGCGCAGGCGGACCAATTAGTCAGTGGTGAAATCCCGAGGCTCAACCTCGGAACTGCCATTGATACTGTTGGTCTTGAATACGGTTGAAGTAGGCGGAATGTAGCATGTAGCGGTGAAATGCATAGAGATGCTACAGAACACCGATCGCGAAGGCAGCTTACTAAACCGATATTGACGCTCAGGCACGAAAGCGTGGGGAGCGAACAGGATTAGATACCCTGGTAGTCCACGCCGTAAACTATGATCACTCGTTGTTGGCAATACACAGTCAGTGACCAAGCGAAAGCGATAAGTGATCCACCTGGGGAGTACGATCGCAAGGTTGAAACTCAAAGGAATTGACGGGGGCCCGCACAAGCGGTGGAGCATGTGGTTTAATTCGATGATACGCGAGGAACCTTACCTGGGCTCAAATGTAAGTTGACAGTTTCTGAAAGGGAATTTTCTTCGGACAATTTACAAGGTGCTGCATGGTTGTCGTCAGCTCGTGCCGTGAGGTGTCGGGTTAAGTCCCATAACGAGCGCAACCCCTACTCTTAGTTGCCATCAGATAATGCTGGGGACTCTAGGAGAACTGCCTACGCAAGTAGAGAGGAAGGTGGGGATGACGTCAAATCAGCACGGCCCTTACGTCCAGGGCTACACACGTGCTACAATGGCCGGTACAGAGGGCAGCCACCTGGTGACAGGGAGCGAATCTCTAAAGCCGGTCTCAGTTCGGATCGAAGTCTGCAACCCGACTTCGTGAAGCTGGAATCGCTAGTAATCGCGCATCAGCCATGGCGCGGTGAATACGTTCCCGGGCCTTGTACACACCGCCCGTCAAGCCATGGAAGCTGGGGGTACCTGAAGTCGGTGACCATTTAGGAGCCGCCTAGGGTAAAACTAGTGACTGGGGCTAAGTCGTAACAAGGTAGCCGTACCGGAAGGTGCGGCTGGAATACCTCCTTTCTGGAGAGATTCATGACAAATTTTTACGTACATAGATAAGTTGTGATTAATTTTCATTGGTTTGGTCTTCATTTTTTTATTAAATGGAGAGAAGCAATTCCTACAGAAGATGTTTTATTAGTGATAAAATGTATTCTGATTGGGCAAAAGCTACCGGATATTGGATGATGGATGCTGGATTAATTGTGGATGAGAGACTATTCTCAACATTCACCCATTCACTATTCACCATTACAAAATAGTCCCGTAGCTCAGTTGGTTAGAGCACTACACTGATAATGTAGGGGTCCGCAGTTCAAATCTGCGCGGGACTACATTTTTATGGGGGATTAGCTCAGTTGGCTAGAGCGCTAGATTTGCATTCTAGAGGTCAAGGGTTCGACTCCCTTATTCTCCACCATTGGATAATACGATTTAACATTTTTTTTTAAAAAGGTGTTTTTTTGTTTTGTCCTTTAAAGAGTTCATTGACATATTGAGAGAAAGTAAGAATTACATATTTTGCTGGTGCGAGAGCACCTGTAACAAATAGGTTAAGAAAGTTACTAAGAGCGTACGGCGGATGCCTAGGCTCTCAGAGGCGATGAAGGACGTGATAAGCTGCGATAAGCTTCGGTGAGGTGCAAATAACCTTTAACCCGGAGATTTCCGAATGGGGCAACCCGGTATGTTGAAGACATATCATCCAGCAATGGAAGCGAACCCGGTGAACTGAAACATCTAAGTAACCGGAGGAAGAGAAAACAATAGTGATTCCGTAAGTAGTGGCGAGCGAACACGGAATAGCCCAAACCAAAGATGTTACGGCATCTTTGGGGTTGTAGGACCAAGACATGGGACTTTAAATTAATAGTGGAACATAACTGGAAAGTTAGATCATAGAAGGTGATAATCCTGTACACGAAATTGATTTAGAGCCCTATTGGTATCCTGAGTAGGGCGGGGCCGGTGAAACCCTGTCTGAATCTGGCAGCACCATCTGCCAAGGCTAAATACTCCTGAGAGACCGATAGTGAACAAGTACCGTGAGGGAAAGGTGAAAAGTACTCCGAACAGGAGGGTGAAATAGAACCTGAAACCGTGCGCTTACAAGCGGTCGGAGCCAATTTATTGGTGACGGCGTGCCTTTTGCATAATGAGCCTACGAGTTACTCCTCTCTGGCAAGATTAATACTGACAACAGTAGTAGTCGAAGCGAAAGCGAGTCTGAATAGGGCGACATTAGTCAGAGGGGGTAGACGCGAAACTTGGTGATCTACCCATGGCCAGGTTGAAGTTGCGGTAACACGCAATGGAGGACCGAACCAGTAGACGTTGAAAAGTCTTTGGATGAGCTGTGGGTAGGGGTGAAAGGCCAATCAAACCAAGAGATAGCTCGTACTCCCCGAAATGCTTTTAGGAGCAGCGTTGAGTTAGAGTGTCATAGAGGTAGAGCTACTGATAGGGCTAGGGGGCTTCACCGCCTACCAACCCCTGACAAACTCCGAATGCTATGACATGTTCCTCAGCAGTGAGGGCATGGGTGCTAAGGTCCATGTCCGAAAGGGAAAGAACCCAGATTACCAGCTAAGGTCCCCAAATATGTGTTAAGTTGAACTAACGAGGTCTGACTGCAAAGACAGCTAGGATGTTGGCTTGGAAGCAGCCATTCATTTAAAGAGTGCGTAACAGCTCACTAGTCGAGCGGTCGGGCATGGATGATAATCGGGCATTAAACACATTACCGAAGCTGTAAACTTCGTATTTATACGAATTGGTAGGGGAGCATTCCAGTAACGCTGAAGTTGTATCGTAAGGTATGATGGAGTTTCTGGAAAAGCAAATGTAGGCATAAGTAACGATAATGCGGGTGAGAAACCCGCACACCGAAAGACTAAGGTTTCCTGATCAACGCTAATCGGATCAGGGTTAGTCGGGTCCTAAGGCGAACCCGAAAGGGGTAGTCGATGGATAACTGGTTAATATTCCAGTACCGGCTTATACTGCGATGGGGTGACGGAGAAGTGAAAGGTCCGCGTACTGACGGAATAGTACGTTGAACACTGAAGGTATATGATGTGTAGGCAAATCCGCACGTCATGCTGAAGGTGGATAGTACCACAAGCCCTCGGGTGAGTGGATAGTGATCCTAATCATGCTTCCAAGAAAAACCTCTAAGCATCAGGTATAAGCTGCCCGTACCGTAAACCGACACAGGTAGTCGAGGAGAGAATCCAAAGGTGCTCGAGTGATTCATGGCTAAGGAACTAGGCAAAATAACCCCGTAACTTCGGGAGAAGGGGTGCCATCTTCGGATGGCCGCAGAGAAATGACCCAGGCGACTGTTTATCAAAAACACATGGCTTTGCTAAATTTAAAGATGATGTATAAGGCCTGACACCTGCCCGGTGCCGGAAGGTTAAGAGGAGGGGTTATTCTGATTTATCAGAAGAAGCTCTTAATTGAAGCCCCGGTAAACGGCGGCCGTAACTATAACGGTCCTAAGGTAGCGAAATTCCTTGTCGGGTAAGTTCCGACCTGCACGAATGGTGCAACGATCTGGGTACTGTCTCAGCCATGAGCTCGGTGAAATTGTAGTAACGGTGAAGATGCCGTTTACCCGCAACGGGACGGAAAGACCCCGTGCACCTTCACTACAGCTTAACATTGACATTGGATAAATGATGTGCAGGATAGGTGGGAGGCAATGAAGCTGCGACGCCAGTCGTGGTGGAGTCAACCTTGAAATACCACCCTTTATTTATCTGGTGCCTAATCCGCCTTTGGCGGAAACAGTGTTTGGTGGGTAGTTTGACTGGGGTGGTCGCCTCCAAAAGAGTAACGGAGGCTTCTAAAGGTACCCTCAGTACGGTTGGTAACCGTGCGTAGAGTATAATGACACAAGGGTGCTTGACTGTGAGACTTACAAGTCGAGCAGGTACGAAAGTAGAGCATAGTGATCCGGTGGTTCCGCATGGAAGGGCCATCGCTCAAAGGATAAAAGGTACGCCGGGGATAACAGGCTGATCACTCCCAAGAGCTCACATCGACGGAGTGGTTTGGCACCTCGATGTCGGCTCGTCACATCCTGGGGCTGGAGAAGGTCCCAAGGGTTGGGCTGTTCGCCCATTAAAGTGGCACGCGAGCTGGGTTCAGAACGTCGCGAGACAGTTCGGTCCCTATCTGTTGTGGGCGTTAGAAGCTTGAGAGGACCTGACTCTAGTACGAGAGGACCGAGTTGGACAAACCTCTAGTGTACCTGTTGTGGCGCCAGCCGCATCGCAGGGTAGCTATGTTTGGAAGAGATAAGTGCTGAAAGCATCTAAGCACGAAACTCACCTCAAGATGAGGCTTCTTTTAAGGGTCGTTATAGACTATGACGTTGATAGGCTGCAAGTGTAAAGATGGTAACATCAAAGCTGAGCAGTACTAATTACCCGTAGACTTTTTAACTATACAGGAATCTTTTACACGCAAGATATTTATTCTTATCTTTCTTTCTTTATTGTCTTTGATTTATTCTAATTTTAGAGTAAATCATTAAAATATAAGTAAACCAAGTTTACAAAGAACTTTGGGTGATTATTGCGGCAAGGTCCACCTCTTCCCATTCCGAACAGAGAAGTTAAGCCTGCCAGCGCCAATGATACTGCCATACCAGGTGGGAAAGTAGGTCATCGCCAGAGATTTATAAAAGCCTTCTTGATAATATCAGGAAGGCTTTTTTTTTATCCCTAAAGTCATTATACATTATATCGATATTCTAATGCAGAATTATAAATAGTATGGTATATTTGCTACAATGAATCTAATGGCTAATATAACAGCTAACAGGCTGATATTATTAATTATAGCACTATTATACGCATCTTTATCAATTGCTCAAGGTACTGATTCACTTGAAATGAAACAAGATACAGTATCAATAGCAATTATTGATACATCATCCTTAATCAATCATAATCATGTAGATAGTTCTAGTTCAGTCGATACTATAACAACATCTCAAAAGACGATTATCAAAGATTCAAATGTTGATTCATTGTCTGTATTGTACTTCAAAGGAGATATCCAAAACCTAAAACTTAACAGATTATATTACATTGATACAAATACCTATAATTTTCAAAAGTTCGACCCCTTATATGAGAATAATAGAATGTACTCAACACTAAGTAATATTGGTCAAGCATCGAATAATTTAGTATTCTCCCCTACCCTTACCACAAGTTATAATACTAAGCTACTTACTTTCACCAATTATATGTATCATAATGAGAAAGTTAAGTACTACAAGCAATATGTTCCATATAGCGAACTTCATTATGTTTTAGCAGCGAACAGAGAGCAAAATTTCAATGTTGTATTCAACAGAAGCCTATTCACGGGTTTCACCTTTGGTCTTGACTTTGCTCTAAACTACTCTCCATCTGCAAGCAGCCCTTATAAAAGAAATGGAATAAATGAACAAAGAGTTTTCTTTACATCCCAATATTATACAAAGGACAAAAGATATGGAATAATTGCAAACTTCCTCCACAATAGACTTGATGTTGAAGAAAATGGTGGTATAAAATATGATAGCCTTTTTGAACAAAATCTTGAAAGCGACAGAAGAATAATACCAGTTAACCTAAATAATGCTAAAAACTTTATTAAGCAGTCTGGATTTTTTATTGAACAATATTTTAATATTCAAAAACCCAAGTCAGCAAACAATAATAGTTATGGAAAAATAGATCCGGGTAGTGTAAGTTATTCATTTAGGTTTAAACGTAACAGATATCTGTACACTGATGATGAAAGTGACACTACATTTTATTATAATCATAATAATATGTACGACTCCACAACCTTTGATTCTCTTACCCAGATCCAATACGAAAACATCATAAAGTGGTCTAACATAGGATATAATGACAATCCTGAAGATAAGATTTTCTTCGTATTTGCAGGAGTTAAGCATAATCACATTGAACAAATATTACCATATGATTCGATAAGAAGTACAATTAATCAGCTAACTACATTTGGTGGAGTAGCATTTAACTTTGGAAGAAGTTTTCATTTAAGTGGTGACATTAATTATGTTTTCGGAGATTATAATCAAGGTGACTTTTCTGTTAATGCAATGCTGAGGCAATATCTAGGAACAGAATCAAAGAACTTTGGTAGTCTTAATTTTAGTCTTAACTTAATAAATAGATCTCCAAACTGGTATTTTGCAAACTATCAGAGTAACTTTTATAAATGGAACAACAGCTTAAACAAAGAAAAATACCTTGTATTATCTGGATCTTACAACATAAAACAGTTTAAAGCAGGGTTAAAATTTTTCACCATAGATAACTATACCTACCTTAATGATTCTATTAGACCTCAGCAGCTTAGCAAAACAGAAACAATGATGCAAATATTTGCTGAGGGAACGATTCCTATAAAAAAGTTTGGAATAAATACACGTGTTGTATACCAAACAACCAGTCAGCCTAATGTTATCCGTACTCCCCAAATTACCGGGGTTATGGATATTTATTTTAGAACGCATATATTTAAAAAAGCCGCAGTATTACAGACAGGATTTCAGCTGATGTATTTTTCAGAATATTATGCTGATGCATACATGCCTGAATTAAGAATGTTTTATATCCAAAACAATCAGAAAATAGGTAACTATCCATATCTGGATGTATATCTAACACTTATGGTAAAAAGAGTGCGGATATTTGTAAAAATGTCACACCTCAATAGTTATCTAGGCGACTACAGATACTATATGGCCCCATCATATCCTGCAAGAGATGCCAGGTTTAGTTTTGGAGCATCATGGAGATTCCATGATTAATTCATGCCACGCTCATCTTTGACCGCTTCGTAAGCAGCATTTAACATTGTAATCTTTTCTTCGGCTGCTTTTTTTACTTCCTCACCCAAATGACTTACCTTATCTGGATGATATTTCTTGGCCATTTCACGATAGGCTTTTTTTACTTCATCATTTGTAACATCTGGAGATATTTCCAGTATTTGATACGCACTGTTGGTATCCTTTATGAACATGGCTTTGATGGACCTAATATCATTATCGCTAATTCCTAAGTATCTAGCTATTGTTTCGATGACATTTATTTCATTGGCATGGGACTTTCCATCTGAAAGTGAAATACCATACATAAACTGCAATAACATTAACCGGGATGAATAGTCCATATATTGCTTTATCTGATAACTTACATCCTGAAGATTATAATTCTGCTTTAATAAGTTACCTAACATTTTAACCAGCTGTGATGCCTGTTCTCTACCAAAATTTTTAGTTAAAAATTGCTTTACATAATCTAATTCACTCTTGGTTACTTTACCATCTGCTTTCATAACTGCAGCAGCAAGTATTAATAAAGAAATATTAAAGTCACCTGAACGAGTTTGACCATAGGAAGAGCTTCCAGCTCCCACTGAGCTTGCACTACCACCCACCATGGAGCCAGCCATAAATCCTAGAATACCACCGATTGGACCACCAAATGCCCAACCAAGGCCCCCTCCTATCCACTTTGCATAATTTGTGCCCGATGAGGGATTTTGTCTATTAGTATTAGAAGTATTACTAGTAGATTGAAAAGTATTATCTCCGTTATTATTATTTGTTCGCTTTGAAGAACCGTTCCACTTGAGGGAATAATAGATAGCAACACCAATTAATATAATGATTAGTAAATAAGTCATATAAATTTATTTAAGAGCCCAAATACCAAGATTGTATGAGCTAATACTTTATGTTTAAATAATCATAGGGTAAACTTTAACCTATGAGATATTCATTCTCTTCAAAAGTTATTCCAAATGTACTGAGTTCATCAAGTATTGGTTCATACATTTGCTTCTCAGTGGGTAGAATTACACCAGTATGATTGAACTTACCCAGCATCAAAAGCTTTGTTGCAATTGCTAGTGGTAAGCCCACAGTAATAGCCATTGCTGTTTCAGTTTGGTTCTTACCAATAACAGCCATGGCTGATACAATCATCTTTTCCACACCATCGGTTAAGTACTTGAATTCGTGCTGCATAACTATCATATCCTTATCCTGAGGATCCATACTCCATCGTTCTTCAAGTAACTGTTGTAAGATTTGTGCTGGAGTTGCATTTTTAAGTCCTATTTTTCTTTCATCAAAAATACCAAGCCATTTTAGCTTTTCCATAACCACTGGATCGGCAGCATTTGAACAATATTCCTGAAGTTTAATTTCTGCAGGAACATTTGGTTCATATCTAAGAAATGAATTAAGGAACTGTCGATATGTCATATTTTCAGAACTTTCCAATGTATAATTATCCTCAGTCATTCCAAGCCTAACAAATACATTCCATGCCTTTGAGAAACCAGGTCTACGAATAGTTCCCCTAAACATTGACGGTATATCCTTAAGGTCATAAATACTACGGTATTTCAAAGAATCTCTGTTTGCATATACTTCAAAATCACCATATCCCAATATTTTTCGATTAAAAGCTCTGTCAAATAATCGATGATATGGTATGTACTTATACCTGCCATTTTTAATGAATTGACTTACACCATTACCAGCCATAACAACATTTCTGGGATTCCATGTGAATTTATAATTCCATGGGTTATTATCACTATCAGGGGCGACTAATCCACCGGTAAATGAATAAAAAGATGTAAGTTCATTTCCATCATCTTTTATCTTATTTATGACATTCATCGCAGACATATGATCGATACCAGGATCCAAACCAAGCTCCATGTACAATGGAATTCCAGCTTTTTTGGCTTTATCATTGAGTTCTTTAATATCATCTGAAGCATAGGAGGCTGTCAACATGGGCTTCCTCATATCTATACATTTCAATGCAATTTTTTTATGCATAAAAGCAGGTAACATTGATATAACTATGTCATTGTCCGCAATTGCTTTTACGGTCAATTCATCATCTTCTATGTTAAAAGCAAGTGCTTTACCATTACTGTGTCCATTTAACTTTTGCTTGGCCAGATCCTCATTGATATCGGCTATGGTAACATGCCAATTGTATTCAACAGAATTCTTCAACAAATAGTCAATGAGTATATTTGTTGAAAGACCGGCTCCTAGAATCAAAATATTTTTCATGAAATAATAGGTTTATGTTGCATAAAATATTTGAATTTACAAATACTGTTTTAGATATTCATAATCAGGGGTCAGTTTACCCTTGTGCAATATTAAGGCCTTTTTTATTGGTTTTGGTAATTTTAACTCTTCAAATGGTACATCAAAATCTGTTTCTGCTATTTCCAACATAAATCCTACCAAAGCATCCGAAAAAGTTTGAGATGATTCTCTGGGTAGTTCACTGGGCAATATATCAACTGACATTATAAGAACGCCCTTACCTTTGAATCCCATGGTTGGCTTACGTGTGATTGGATTATATACAAAAACAGGATCTTCAATCTCTGTTCCTTTGTGTGTACATTCGATGGAACCATCAGGATCACATGTAACATCACCAATTACAAGCAACTTGGGGTTGTCCTTAGCATATAATTTCTCAAGATAGTCTTTGGTAACTATAGTGGGATATCTATCATCCCAATACATACAATTCATTAATATGGTTAGATGAGGAATATACTGCTCAAACTTACTTTTAAATAATTCGGGATGATTATAATATTCTTGCAAATCAAAGGTTGAACTATCTTTAATGTGCTCACTTATATCCTTTTCCTTAAATATTACCTTGTAAAATAGACCATCTGATTTAGTGTGATAATCATTATCTGTAAGCTCATCTGGAGTAATTTCAACTGGATTTAATAGGTCATATATCTCCTGCGCACCTTTGGATACATTACCATAGCCTGTGAATCCTGTAACAATTGGTGATATCTGGCTAGGAAGCCCATTTTTTATGATCTCCTCTCCTACCAATGCAATTGCCTCTTTAGCCTCCTCAAGTGAATTATATTTATGTGTTTGCTTTAGCGAAATAAATGGTGTAACAATACCCAGTTCATTCCACCTTTGACCAGCAGACCAGAGTGAATTTATCATGCCAGCCAAACCAGCATACCTGCCAAAAAATATTAGCCTTTGATTTTTATCATTTACAATCCTTTCATACTCTATGAGGTTCACTTTTTTTCTCATCATTTGCTTTAGCAAGGGCATATTATAAGGTTGACCTTTTATGACATGACTAAAGAATATGTATGTTAATTCCTCCCTAAAAAAATTCATTGGCATTTCCTTTACGCCAAGTATCACTGTGGAATCAGTAATTTCATCAACCAACGTTGCTCCAACTGCTTCAAACTCACTATCGTTATAGATACGTTTATTTGACCTTACTACCTCTATTTCAAGGCCTTTACCTATTAATTCCTTAACATGTTCTGGCACAAGAGAAACACGTCTTTCCATTACATATTTATCTTCGTACCTGATTCCTATTTTATGCATTTTTCTTGGTTTATAACATCTTAATAATGATAGGCAAACTTATGAAATATCAAATGGGAAAAGTAAACATAAGGGATATTTTTTTACACATATTTTTAATGGCACACACTTAATTTTCTTTAATTATTTATTACATAATATGTAAAATCGTCCATTAATAAATATAATATATAATTTGAATAATAGTAAATCTTCAAACTCCCTCCAGTAGCAATTTACGCAATCGTTTGATGTTAATAAGTCATTATTTTAAGCCTATCAATTAGACGATTAAAGGTGTTTTTTAATTAAATTTGCGCCGCAAAATGCGATAATAATTTTAACTAATATATTAGAAATGGCAAATACAAAGCATGTATACTCTTTTGGTAACGGAAAAGCCGAAGGTAATGCTACAATGAAAAACCTCCTGGGAGGTAAAGGTGCCAACCTTGCAGAGATGAATTTAATTGGAGTTCCGGTTCCTCCGGGATTTACTATTACAACAGAGGTTTGTACACTATACAACCTTGATGGTAAAGATGCAGTAGTAAATGCTATTAAAGAAGAGGTTGAGAATGCCGTTGCGGAAATTGAAGGTATAATGGGATTCAAGTTTGGGGATAAGAAGAATCCACTATTAGTTTCGGTTAGATCAGGAGCACGTGCATCAATGCCAGGTATGATGGATACAGTATTGAACCTTGGTTTAAATGACGATGCCGTTGAAGGCATTGCTGCCAAATCTGGTAACCCAAGGTTTGCATGGGATTCTTACAGAAGATTTGTTCAGATGTTTGGTGATGTTGTGTTAGGTATGAAACCAGAATCAAAGGAAGATCCTGATCCATTTGAGGAGATCATTGAGAATTTAAAGGAAGAAAAAGGTGTAGAACTAGATACGGATTTATCAACAGATGATTTAAAAGAGCTTGTTACTAGATTTAAGGTAGCTGTTAAAAAGCAAACAGGCCGTGACTTTCCGGTTGATCCTTGGGAGCAACTTTGGGGAGCAATTACATCTGTTTTTGATAGTTGGATGAATGACAGAGCTATTCTTTACCGTAAAATGGAAAAAATTCCAGACGAGTGGGGAACTGCTGTAAATGTTCAGGCGATGGTATTTGGAAACATGGGTGAGAACTCAGCAACAGGAGTATGTTTCACTCGTGATGCAGGTACAGGTGAAGATTTATTCAATGGTGAGTACTTAATTAATGCTCAAGGAGAAGATGTTGTAGCAGGTATACGCACACCCCAACAGATCACAAAAGAAGGTTCTATTCGCTGGGCAAAACTTGCTCAGGTATCAGAAGGAGAAAGAGCAAAAAATTTCCCATCACTTGAAGAAGCTATGCCAGTTATGTACAATGAGCTTCTTGAAACTCAGCAAAATCTTGAAGATCACTATCGTGACATGCAAGACATAGAATTTACGGTTGAGAATGGTAGGCTATGGCTACTTCAAACCCGTGGTGGAAAACGCACAGGTGCGGCTATGGTTAAAATAGCCATGGACATGTTAAGTCAGAACATGATTAACAAAGAAGAAGCCATAATGCGCGTAGAGCCAGAAAAACTTGATGAGTTATTACATCCTGTTTTTGATACAAAGGCCATTGGCGATGCCAAGGTAATGGCAAAAGGATTACCTGCATCTCCAGGTGCAGCAACTGGTCAAATAGTTTTTCATGCTGACGATGCTGTAGCATGGGCTGAAGAAGGTAAGAAAGTTATTTTGGTTCGTATAGAAACATCACCTGAAGATCTTGCAGGAATGAACTCCGCAGAAGGTATTCTTACCGCCAGAGGTGGTATGACATCCCATGCTGCTGTTGTTGCAAGGGGGATGGGTAAATGTTGCGTTTCTGGTGCCGGTAGTATTAAAATTGTTTACCGAGACAGAATACTTACCATGGATGGTAAAAAATACAAGGAAGGTGACTTCATTTCTTTAAATGGATCAACTGGAGAAGTATATGATGGAAGAATTGGAACCGTTGAACCAGAGTTGAGTGGTGATTTTGGTAAACTTATGAAACTAAGTGATAAGAAAGCCAAGCTTCTTGTTCGTACAAATGCTGATACACCAGCTGATGCATTAGTAGCTCGTGATTTTGGAGCTAAGGGTATAGGTTTATGTCGTACAGAGCATATGTTCTTTGGTGATGATAAAATTACTGCCATGCGTGAGATGATTCTTGCTGGAGATGAAACTGGAAGAAGAGAAGCATTGGACAAACTATTACCAATCCAGCGTGAAGATTTTGAGGGTATTTTTGAAGCAATGAAAGACTTACCGGTAACTGTTAGACTGCTTGACCCTCCTTTACATGAGTTTGTGCCACACGATGAAAAGGGACAAAAAGAAATGGCAAAGGTTATGGGAATAACTGTTGAAGAGGTAAAAGATAAAGTTGAGGACCTTAGTGAGTTTAACCCAATGCTAGGACATCGTGGTTGTAGGTTGGGTAATACATACCCAGAAATCACGGAGATGCAAAGTCGTGCGATAATCGAAGCCGCATTGGATCTCAAAAAACGAAAAATCAAAGTGCATCCAGAAATTATGATTCCTCTAACAGGAACTATTCAGGAAATGAAAATGCAGGAAGATATCGTAAGAGATACAATAGCCAAAGTTTTTGAAGAAAGAAAAGAATCCGTAGACTTTATGGTTGGTACAATGATTGAAATTCCAAGAGCTGCTCTTACTGCAGACAAAATTGCAGAATCAGCAGAGTTTTTCTCATTCGGAACAAATGACCTTACCCAGATGACATTTGGTTACTCAAGAGATGATGCAGGTAAATTTCTTCCCATCTATATTGAAAAAGGTATCCTAAAAAATGATCCATTCCAGGTACTAGATCAAGAAGGAGTTGGTCAATTGGTTGAAATGGCTGTTAAAAAGGGTCGTAAGACTAGAAAGAAAATAAAACTTGGCATATGTGGAGAGCATGGTGGTGAACCTAGCTCAATAGAATTCTGTCACCGAGCAGGATTACACTATGTTAGTTGTTCGCCTTACAGAGTACCAATTGCAAGGTTGTCAGCAGCGCAATCTACCATCGTTAACAAGAGAAGTTGGAAGCGCAAAAACATGTAATTTAGAATGTATTATTAATAAAGCCACCTGTAATAAATTTTCGGGTGGCTTTTTTTGTTGATACCAATTATTTAGTAATTTGCACTCCCTAAAGTAAGTTAACTAATTCAAAAAAATATTTATGTCCAACATTAAAAACAAGGTCATATCCGATCTGGCAAGATATGGAATTACAAGCGTTAATGAACTGATTTACAATCCTTCCTATCAGAAATTGTTCGAAGATGAGATGAACCAAAAGCTTGAAGGTTATGAGAAAGGGCAGCTGAGTGAATTAGGATCTGTAAACGTAATGACAGGTAAATTTACAGGGCGTTCACCAAAAGATAAATACATTGTTCATGACGATAATACAAAAGACAATGTTTGGTGGGATAATCAAGCTAAATCATCCGACAACAAACCAATTGATCAGGAGACCTGGGATCATCTTTTTAAGTTAGGTGGAGATGAACTCACAGGCAAAAACCTTTACGTTATAGATTGTTATGCAGGTGCTAACCTAGACACAAGATTAAATGTCAGGTTTATAATGGAAGTAGCATGGCAAGCACATTTTGTAAAGAACATGTTTATTCGTCCAACGGATAGTGAGTTAGAAAATTTCAAGCCTGACTTTGTGATGCTTAACGCTGCTAAGGCAACTAATCCAGATTGGCAGTCAATGAAACGTTCGGATGGTGTTCCTTTCAACTCAGAAAATTTTGCTGCTTTTAACTTAACGGAAGGCAGAGCTGTAGTTGCTGGAACATGGTATGGTGGTGAAATGAAAAAAGGTATTTTTTCAGTAATGAATTATTTCCTACCACTAAAAGGCATTGCGGCCATGCATTGCTCTGCTAACGTTGGTCAAAATGGAGATACAGCTATTTTCTTTGGTTTATCAGGAACTGGGAAAACAACCTTATCAACAGACCCAAAACGTGCCTTAATTGGTGATGATGAGCATGGCTGGGATGATAATGGTGTCTTTAACTTTGAAGGTGGCTGCTATGCTAAAACCATAAACCTGGATAAAGAAAGTGAGCCTGATATTTATAACGCAATTAAAAGGGATGCTTTACTTGAAAATGTAACTGTAGACAAGGATGGCAATATTGATTTTGATGATGCATCTGTAACACAAAACACTCGTGTATCATATCCATTATATCACATTGAAAACATTGTAAAACCAGTTTCAAAGGCAGGGCCTGCACAAAAAGTGATTTTTCTTACTGCAGATGCATTTGGTGTTATGCCCCCCGTATCAAAATTAACCCCCGAGCAAACAAAATATCATTTCCTATCAGGGTTTACAGCAAAATTAGCAGGTACCGAACTTGGTATTACAGCGCCTTCACCAACATTCTCAGCATGTTTTGGTGCTGCCTTCCTTACTCTTCACCCAACTAAATATGGACAAGAGTTAATTAAAAAAATGGAAGCAAATAATGCTGAAGCATATTTGGTTAATACCGGATGGAATGGAACCGGTAAAAGAATATCAATAAAAGATACAAGAGGTATAATTGATGCTATACTAGATGGTTCTATTGAAAAATCAGAAACCAAAATGATTCCCATTTTTGATCTTGAGGTACCAACCTCCCTACCCGGAGTTGATTCCAATATCCTTGATCCTAGAGATACCTACAAGAAAGTGTCTAAATGGGATTCAAAGGCAATGGATTTAGCAAAGTTGTTTATTAAAAATTTCGAGCAATACACTGATAATGAAGAAGGTAAAAAACTTGTTGCCGCAGGGCCTCAGCTAACAAAAGCTACCATGAGCTAGGATTAACAATAATCCATAAAAGTATTAAGGTGGGTGGCATAGGTTATCCACCTTTTTTTTATGATAACCTGACCCGTGGATCTAAGATGGCATAAAGTATGTCCACAAGGATATTTATAAATATTAATATCACAGAAATAAACAATACTGAGCCCATAATAACTGGAAGGTCATATTTTTCGAGAGCATCAACAATAACAACCCCAATGCCTTTCCAGTCAAATACATATTCCACAAACACTGCTCCTGCCATAAGTGAAGCAAACCAACCTGTGATAGCAGTAATAACTGGATTCAAAGAATTCCTTAACCCATGTTTAACCACCACAGCAAAGCTTCCAAGTCCCTTAGCTTCTGCAGTTCTTATATAATCCTGGGAAAGTGCATCAAGAAGAGAGCTTCGTGTGAGACTTACAACAATTGCAAGTGGCCTAATACCTAGTGTTATAGCAGGTAATATTAAATTCTTTAAATTAAGATATTCTTTACCCGTATAATCATCAACAGAGTATAAACTACCAAACATCTGTAATCCCGTATAATCGGCAAGCACAAATGCAAATAACCATGCCATTATTATGGCAGCAAAAAATGAGGGTATTGACATACCGAACGAAGAGAAAACAAGTAAAAATCTGTCGAGAGCACTGTCCTTATATATTGCAGCTGGTATACCCAACAAAATACCAATTATCATAGCAAGCACTATTGATGATGTCGCCAATAATAATGTTTTTGGAAATGCCTCTGCAATTATAGCGCTTACCTGCCTCTTACTTTGATATGATGTTCTCAGATACGGCCATTTTAAAACTATTCCTCGTCCGTGGGAAGAAATGATTACATGTCTTTTACCATAAAATTCTTGATTGTAATACCAATAGCTATCTATATGATCAAAATTGTGGTAAGACACAGGGGCAAGATCATTGAGAAACTTGAGATATTGCATCGATTTAGGTTTATCTAGCCCTAACTCCTTTTGTATTGTCTCAACGGATGAGATATCAGACCTCTGACCCAGCAACATTCTAGCCGGGTCCCCAGGAAGTATATTAAAAAGGAAAAATATAACTGTAACCACTCCCCAAATAACGAGCAGTCCGTATATTAATCGTTTTAATATGTATCTAATCATCTGAAATTATTAATTCAAACTGATCTTTGGTGGGGAAATCATTATAATGCCATTTATCGATCACCATACCGTCCTTCAATAATATCAATCCAGGATTTGATCTTATCATAGCTTTAAGCTCTATGTCATCACCGTAGTAGATATCATAATCCATGTTATACTTATCCAAATAATCAACAAGTTCATCGCTGGTTGAACTGGATACCATAGCAAAATTTATTCCTGTGTCATAAATATCATTGAAGAGTTCTGATGCTAATATCATTGCATCAGGGTTTACTTCCTGGATATCGTATACTGTTAGTAACAGCTGGTAATCGGGATTCTCAATCAAATATTCAGTAACATTATTACCAGATTCATCCTCTACCAGTAGCCCATGCTTTAACTCTAAGTTTGAGTCATCTATCCTCTGACTAACAAATTCCCATTCGGACATCCAAACCGAATCGTTCCATGGGTAATTTGGTGAAACATATTCCTTCAGTTCTCCGGTATTTTTATTCTGATATGCCAGATATGTAATCACAGTTTCTTTACCTGTGCTCTTCATGTCGTTTCCGACTTTCCAATCTCGGAAATCGTTCATCGGCAAATGATTTAGATTATGGTACATAAACCACTCAAACATACCTAGAACAAGTATTATCATAATATATTGAACAGATTGACTCGCTATGGGTTTTATTTTCTTTCGACTGATATAAATAATCACAGCAAAGCCCAAAAGAACTATATTCTTATAAAATGTTCCCCAATTGGATAACTTAATAGCATCACCAAAGCATCCACAATCCGGCACCAGCTCATACAGGGCATCAAAAAATGTAACAATAGTAAAGAATACCATTATCAGCAATAGTCCAAGGGATGCCAGCCTTGGTTTAAGCCTAAGTATAATGGATATACCCAATAGGAACTCAGCACTTATTACAATAATCGTTAACAAAAATGAATAATCCAGAGCTCCGTACCAACCATAAGCTTCAAGATAATCTATAACCCTATAATCGGTACCCATAGGATCAACACCCTTTACATAGGCAGAAAAAAGAAATACTATGCCCGTAATGATTCTTATTATCTGAACCAAAAATGGTTCACTATGATTCTTAGTCAACATCTTGTTTTTCAACTATCAATTTAATTAATGCAAATAGGGAATAATTAATAATATCCTGATAGTTGGCATCCAGTCCTTCGGAAACTAATGTCTGGCCTTGATTATCTTCAATCTGTTTAATTCGAAGAAGTTTCATGAGGATTATATCCGTAAGGGAAGATATTCTCATATTACGCCATGCCTCATCATAGTCATGATTCTTGCTCAACATTAAATCACGGCTTTCTTCAAGTTTTTCCCTATATCGTTTATTTGCCTTACCGGGACTTAAGTCATCTGATTCTGCCACGCCAAGATCCAACTGAATCAGAGCCATAACCGAGTAATTTACAATACCTACAAATTCAGGTATTATACCCTCATCAACCATATGCTTATCCTTTACCTGCAAGCTTCTGATTCGGTTAGCTTTTATATATATCTGATCAGTTAAGCTACTTAACCTTAATATCCTCCAAGCTGTTCCGTAATCCTTTTGTTTTACTTCAAAAATTTCACGGCAGTATTCAATAACTTCGTTAAATTGTGTGGCTGTGTTTTTACTCATACCAAGTATCGAGTTTTAATTTTAATTTTGCTGAGCAATACTTTCTTTAAATGGGCAATAAAATTACGGATTTTAACGAGATTAAAAGCATTAGGATAAATAATAATAGAAGTCTCTGTTTTACAACTCCTAAGGTGATGGGTATATTAAACCTAACGCCAGATTCATTTTATGATGGTGATACATATAATAACTCAGATAAAATACTTCTTAGGGTTGAAAATATGCTCAAGGAAGGGGCAGATATTATTGACATAGGTGCTGTATCCACAAGACCGGGTGCGGATACTATTGATGTGGAAATTGAACTATCAAGGTTAATTAATCCAGTTGAGCTTATCATAAAGAATTTTCCGGAAGCCATTATTTCAATAGATACATACAGGTCAAAGGTTGCCAAGGAATTAGCTGCTATTGGTGCGCACATGATTAATGATATTTCAGGAGGTACATTTGACAATAATATGTTCAAAACAATAGCAAAGCTTAACATACCTTACGTTCTTATGCATATTAATGGCACACCACAGAATATGCAGACCAACCCCATTGAAAGTAGTATTTTATTAACTGTAAAATCATTTTTTAGCACCCAAATTAAATCTCTGGAAAAAGAAGGTTTCAACAAAATTATCCTTGATCCAGGAATTGGTTTTGGTAAATCTGTTGGTAGCAACTATGAAATAATTAAAAACCTTGAAGATTTACGTTTTAATGATTATCCATTAATGGTTGGAACATCAAGAAAATCAATGATAAACAAGGTATTGGATACAGATCCATCGGAGGCTCTGGCAGGAACCATTTCACTTAATACAATGGCTTTACTAAACGGAGCAAATATTATTAGGGTTCATGATGTAAAAGAGGCCAAGCAAGTTATAAGTATTGTAAAAGAGTACAATAAATCAAATAATTAATATGCTACTGATAAACCGGAAACAATCAGATCCATTTTTCAATATAGCTGCCGAAGAATACTTCCTGAAGAATTTTGATGATGAATTTGTTATGATTTGGCAAAATAACCCTTCGGTTGTTATAGGAAAGCATCAGAATACATTTGCTGAGATTAATACAAGCTACTTGGATGAGAAAAATATTCCAGTTATCAGAAGGATATCCGGAGGAGGAACAGTATTCCACGATGATGGCAATCTGAATTATTCTGTAATAACAAAATCAGAAAAACGAGAACAGCTTGTGGATTTTATATCGTTTACAACGCCCATTATCGAATTTCTGAAATCATTTGAACTCAAAGCAGAATTCTCAGGGAAAAATAACCTTACCATCAATGGGAAAAAGTTTTCAGGTAATTCGGCCCATGTGCATAAAAAAAGGGTTCTTCACCATGGAACTTTGCTTTTCAATTCAAACCTTAACGTTCTTGAAAAGGCTATTACACCAGCTGATTATAAAATAACAGACAAGGCTGTAAAGTCGGTTAGAGCTGAAGTTACAAACTTATCCACACTTATAAAAGATAGTATAACCATCACAGATTTTCAAAATAAATTTTTATCCTTTATTAGGTCGTATTATAACATAACCGAAGAGTATGAGCTAACAGAAGAAGACATAAATAACATTAATAAACTTGTTGATACAAAATATTCAAAATGGGAATGGAACTATGGGTACTCGCCTTCTTTTACAATTAACAATAAGATTGAAAAGGTATCCATTGTTATGGAAGTTGAGAAAGGTATCATCAAAACAATTTCCATAGACGGGAATTTAAAGTCTAAAAACCTTGTATGTAAATTACTAAAGGGATTACCAGCAGACAAAACCCAGATTCTAAATTGCTTTAAAAGTTTAGCTTTTTCGGAGAAAATCAAACAAAGATATTTATCTCTACTTGGTTATTAGGAAGTTTTAATGGATAGATTTTTACCTAATTTTTATGTTCTAAAACTTAGATGGTTTAAACATACATTATATCTTTGTTTATTAGGATACAGTACATGACTGATATATCAGATAAAATACAAAAACTTGAAAGTAAGTTTAGCGGTGAAATATTCACCGATATAAGTACACGTATTATGTATTCAACTGATGCATCGGCATACAGAGAAATACCTGGTGCTGTAGTTTACCCAAAGACCAGGCAAGACATAAAATTATTGATATCCTTTGCATCCCAAAACAAAACCTCAATTATTCCTAGAACTGCTGGAACATCACTTGCCGGTCAGGTTGTTGGAGGAGGAATCATTGCTGATGTATCGCGTTACATGACCAAAATCCTGGAAATTAACACAAAGGAAAGATGGGTTTTGGTGCAACCTGGAGTAGTATTAGAAGAACTAAATAGGTACCTGGAGGAATTTGGATTATTTTTTGGACCAGAAACATCCACTGCCAATAGGTGTATGATAGGTGGAATGGTAGGCAATAATGCCTGTGGAACTCATTCACTAATATATGGTAGCACCAGAGACCATACCCTGGAACTTGAGACAGTATTAAGCGATGGTAGTGAAGTTACTTTCAAATCAACGGATGTAAGTGATATTAATAGAAAAGTATCACATAACACCCTTGAGGGTAGGGTATACAAAAACATTCTCGATACGTTAAATAACGAAGATAATAAACAAAGTATTCTCCGAGAATATCCTGATATCAAGCTACGCAGAAGAAATACTGGGTATGCTCTGGATTTGCTTCTTAACATGAAACCATTTAATGAGGATGGTAACAGCTTTAACTTCGTTAAACTACTTGCAGGATCGGAAGGTACTTTGGCATTTACAACGGCCATTAAGTTAAACTTGGTTAGCCTCCCTCCTGCCAACAAAGCCCTTGTTTGTGTTCATCTTGACTCGGTTAGCAGTGCTTTAAAAGCTAACCTCATTGCACTAAAACACAAACCCGTTGCTGTGGAATTGATGGATAATATTATTTTGGAACTAACCAAGAAGAATATTGCCCAGGAGAAAAATAGATTCTTTGTTGAGGGAGATCCTGGTGCAATACTGATAGTTGAGTTTGCCGAAGAAGATCCCAATGAAATTGTTAGAAAATCTCAATCTATGGAAGAGGAAATGAGATCCAAGGGATATGGATATCATTTTCCATTGATTCAAAATGGTGATATTAAAAAAGTTTGGGACCTGCGAAAAGCAGGTTTGGGAATTTTAAATAATATGCCTGGAGATGCCAAACCAGTGCCAGTTATTGAAGACACCGCCGTTAACCCAGAGCAGCTTCCTTCTTACATTGAAGAGTTTGATGAAATTTTAAAAAAATACGAGAAGACATGTGTTTACTATGCACACATTTCAACCGGTGAGCTTCACCTTAGACCAATATTAAATTTAAAAGATCCGAAGGATGTGGAGCTATTTCACACTCTTGCGGAAGAAAGTGCAAGGTTGGTAAAAAAATATAATGGTTCACTTAGCGGTGAACACGGAGATGGAAGGCTTAGGGGTGAATTTATACCCCTCATGGTAGGAGATAAAATATATGGCCTGTTTCAAGAGTTAAAAAAAGTTTGGGATCCAAAAAATATCTTTAACCCTGGGAAAATTGTAAATACCCCTAAAATGAATACTCATTTAAGGTATGATCCTAAAATCCAAGCTCGTAAAATTGATACCTATTTTAATTTTTCCGAAGATCAGGGTATACTAAGAGCAGCAGAAAAGTGTAATGGTACTGCGGCCTGTAGAAAAACAGCTGTTATCGGTGGCACCATGTGCCCATCATATATGGCAACACATAAGGAAAGTCAATCAACAAGAGCCAGAGCAAATATCCTTCGTGAGTTTCTTACCATCTCGAAAAAGGAAAACCCATTTGATCACAAGGAAATTTACGATGTTATGGATTTATGTCTATCGTGTAAAGCATGTAAGTCAGAGTGTCCATCCAGCGTTGATGTAACCAAACTTAAGGCTGAATTCCTTCAACACTACTATAAATCCCATGGAATTCCTTTTAGAACTTTGTTAATAGCCAATTTCTCAAAGTTAAGTAAAGTTGGAAGCTATGTTCCTTCTATTTATAATTTTTTCACCCAAAACTCAGTAACTTCATACTTAACAAGTTATATTACAGGGTTCTCCTCAAAAAGGAAACTTCCAAAACTGAATAATATCACACTGGATTCATGGCTTAAGATAAACTCAAAGGTTATGGGCTCCAATTTTCCCAATGGAAGGGTTTATTTGTTTAATGATGAATTCACAAAATACAATGACACCGAAATAGGAATAAAGGCCATAACCTTACTATCAAAATTGGGTTATCAGGTAATTATTCCCAATCATTATGAAAGTGCTCGTACTTATCTAAGCAAAGGGCTTGTTTTAAAAGCAAAAAAAATTGCCAATCAGAACATTGCCATGCTTAGCAATATTGTTAGTAAGGATAAACCTTTGGTTGGCATTGAACCATCTGCAATATTGGCGCTAAGAGATGAATATATTGATTTGGCGGATGACGATAAACGTGAAAAAGCTAAGGTGTTAGCAGAAAACTCATATATGTTGGAAGAGTTTCTTATGCAGGAAATGGAGTTGGGACATATATCTAAGGATCAGTTTACAAGTTCACAAAGAAAAATAAAACTACATGGGCATTGCCATCAGAAGGCATTAGCCAGCACATCGCCCACAAAATTCGTTCTAAATTTTCCTAGTAATTATACTGCAGAAGAAATACCATCAGGATGTTGTGGCATGGCTGGTTCCTTTGGTTTTGAAAAGGAACACTATAATCTATCCATGGAAATTGGTGACATGGTTCTTTTCCCTGCTGTTCGTGAAACGGATGAAAATACTCTTATTGTAGCAACTGGAACATCTTGCAGACACCAGATAAAAGATGGAACAGGAAGAAGGTCATATCACCCTGTTGAAGTTTTACACGATGCATTACGAAATAGTTAGGTATTACCTATGGTATTATATAAATTATTTATACTTTTGCTGCCCATTAAAAAATGGTCTCGTAGCTCAGCTGGATAGAGCAGCAGCCTTCTAAGCTGCGGGTCGCAGGTTCGAGTCCTGCCGGGATCACAAAATATAAACCCACTCAATTGAGTGGGTTTTTTTATACGTATTTGCAAAATATGTTTCAATAAATTCTACAAAGCGTTGGTATCTAGTTTCCGAAATGCTATAAATCTATCTGTTATAACTTCTATTTTGAGTTGATTTTCATGAGCAATATATTCCATTGTTTGTTTTCTATATATAAAAACATGTGTGGAATCATTTCGATAATACCAATTTTTAAAATCAATTTGATCATCATATAACATGGTCATAACAAGCAACACCCCATTGGTATTTAATATTGATACGAGCCTATCTATCTCATTCTTAGGATTATGAAAATGCTCAAATACTTCACAACCAACAATATAGTCGTAGGTATTACCAAATGTATTTTTATTATTGGCAAAAAATGGATCATATTGAGCTATATTGTAGTTCTTCTTCATTAACATACTGGAAATAACAGGGCCGGTGCCACTTCCAAAATCTAATCCCTTATGCCTAGGCAAAAAATTATCAAATACATAATTGGTAATTGGCGATGTAAAGTTCTGATACCGTATATCATTTACATCATTATTGTGAGTTTCATACCTGGCTTTTTCTTCTTCACTTGTTAAGTAAAATTTCCTGTCTTTAACCAGTGCTTTACATATATCACACTTATAAAAATAATCATCCTTTCTATTAGTAAGTGGAGCTTCGCAAAGTGTACATATCATCTTGATATAGGAGTTTGTATTTTACTCTTTTATTGATGCAAACGTAGTTATAAAATTACATTTTTTAATACTTCTCAGGTTCTAGAAAATATTTTTTAAGTGTAAATCATAATAAGAATTAACTAATGTTATTTATCTTCAAACTAAAATACACAGAATAAAATGATTGATAAAATATGCTTTAAAACGCATTTACTTAATTTATAATTACATTATTAAAGAATTATAGTTCAGCCATACAATGCTTATTCCATATGTTATTAATTGCTTATTTTCGCAGGGTAATTACAATTATGCAGCTTACTAACCGCGAAATATTTCAACATCATCTGGCAACGCCATCGGTCTTAAAATCTCCCATTGAAATTGTTAGCTCCAAAGGTATCTACCTTTATGCTGATGATAACAAAGAATATATAGATTTGGTTTCGGGAGTATCAGTAAGTAATGTTGGCCATTTACATCCAAAAGTTGTAAGAGCAATAAAAGATCAGCTAGGTAAGTATATGCACTTAATGGTATATGGTAAGTATGTGCAATCGCCACAGGTTAAATTGGCGGAGGCACTTTGCAACAACTTGCCTACCGAACTTGATTCCGTTTACATGGTAAATTCAGGTAGCGAAGCCATAGAAGGAGCGTTAAAGCTTGCCAAACGGGTAACTGGCAAATCGGATATTATTGCATTTAATAACTCTTACCACGGAAGTACTCACGGTGCTTTGAGTATACTTGGTAACGAAACCATGAAAAGCTCCTACGGTCCACTATTGCCTGGCGTAACATTTTGCGAATTCAACTCGGATGACGCCATTGATGCAATAACTCAAAATACAGCTGCTATTATATTGGAGACTGTCCAGGCAGAAGCGGGTGTAATCCTTCCCAAACCAAGCTGGTTAAAAAAAATAAGAGATAAGTGTGACAGCACTGGTACAATGTTGATATTTGATGAAATTCAAGTTGGTTTTGGTCGTACTGGTAAACTGATGGCATTTGAGAATTTTAATGTAACCCCTGACATTCTATGCTTGGCAAAAGCAATGGGATCAGGAATGCCAATTGGAGCTTTTATATCATCTGCGGATAATATGAATAAACTTACCTATAACCCTGCCCTGGGACATATTACTACCTTTGGGGGACATCCTGTTAGTTGTGCTGCATCTCTAGCTGGCCTAAATGTTATACTTGATGAAGAACTACTATCCAGAGCAAATATTGCTGGAGAATTGTTTGAGAGTCTACTCAAGCCAGTTGAGGAAATTAAAGAAATAAGAAGAATTGGACTGATGTTAGCCATTGAATTATATGAGGAATGCAATGTTCCTGACCTTTTGAAAATTTTTCAGGAAAATGGACTTATTGTGGATCAGTTTTTGTTTAATGATAGTAGCTTTAGAATTGCTCCTCCACTTATAATAACAAATGATGAAATTCATAAAATAGTTGAAAAGATAAAACACTGTATTAAGACTTTGAACTAAGATAAACTAAAATTTATGCTACGATATACTCTGCTAACTGCATTATTAATCATAACACAAATCACTTTGGTTGCCCAACTGGCTATTACCATTCCATGTGAATTTGAGACAAGTGAAAAATTACTACTCACATGGCCTTACAATAGCACCTTTGATACTACTACTGCTAAAATTGCAGGAGTTGCGAATGAATATGCCGACATCGATATTATATACAACCCTGATAGCACTATGTTTGACACAACTCAAATTCGCAGTTTTCTACAAATAATGTCATGTGATAGTTCAAACATTAGTTTTGTGCCTGCATACACAAATACTAATCTACTAAGACAATATAGCCCCATAACAGGCTACGGAGTGTTTACTGACACATTGGAAAGGTATTTGGGTAACCCTGGGTTTGATAATTATTCTCGACCTGTTGATGATAGCCTTACTCAGCAACTTGCTAACTACTGGTCTTATAACTATACCGATTACTCCATTAATTTTGAATACTCAAATATTCAATATGATGGTTTAAGATACCTTTTCGTGGGTGATCGTATACTGTCTGAAAATGATACATTATCTGAAAATGATATCAGGTTCGCATTAAATTCATATTTCAACTCTGGAGAAGTATTATTTCTTCCAAACCCTGAACAGAGTGGTGGCGGAAGCCTAAATGGCTTGGAGAATTACATGAAACTGATTGATTTTGAAACTATTCTATTGAGCTCAATACCTGACAGTCTTCCTGATTATACAACAATTGAAGGAATATATGATGAATTATCATCCGTAGTAAACTATTATGGCAGACCATTCAACATAGTAAGGATTCCGTCTGCACCCCAAAGCAATGGAAGGTTTGCTATAGAGGAGAGTGGTGCTAACTTGTCATATACAAATTCAATAATAATAAATGACCTCGTAATTATTCCATCATATGGAGTTCCTTACTTTGACAGTTTGGCCCTTGAAATATATGGTGAAACCATGCCTGGATATAAAATTGAGATGATAGATGCTTCGCTACTGGCACAATATCATAGTGGATTGCATACTATAACGAATATAATACCTCAACGTAGCCTGCTTAGGATACTTCATGAGAAAATCACTGGCTTGCAACCATACTCTCATTTTGTTAAGATAAATTGTTTGTGTGAAGCTGGAAATCAAGTTGATAACATGTGGTTATACTACAAGGTTAATGATGATACTGCATTTACAAAGAAGGAGATTCATTTGGTATGCCCAATGCATTTTGCAGTAATTGAGAAGCTTAATCCTGGTGACACAGTTAGTTACTACATTGAAGCTAACTCTACACAAACACAAATATTTTATCCATTGTCGGCGCCGGAAGGCAATTTTACATTTTGGATGGATGTAGTAAGCGATGAAAGTGAAACCATATTCGGCCAAAAATATAGCATTGTCCCTAATCCTGGCAATGGAATATTTACTATAAAGTCAAGTAATTTATCTCACAAAATAGAGGTAAGTATTATAAATTCAAATGGTCAACTTGTAAAATCATTTGCAGGAAGAACTAATGAGTTAATTAATCTTCAAGCATTATTATCAGCTGGTTACTATACAATTATTGTAAAATCAGACGAAGGTATGACAAGCCACAAGCTTATTATCAATAATTAAGTTTAATGCCAATATATCAACTTTCTGATGAACATATATTTCCTAATCCAATGATGGCAGGAAATGATGGCTTATTGGCTATTGGTGGAGATCTAACATCAGATCGTCTTATTGAAGCATATAGGTGTGGCATTTTCCCATGGTATAGTGAGGGGCAACCTATACTGTGGTGGTCTCCCAATCCAAGAATGATTCTTTTTCCCAATAATTTTAAGCGTAACAAAAGCCTAGAAAAAGTTGTAAAAAACAAAAAGTTTCAAATACATTTCGATAAGGATTTCAAACATGTAATTGAAAATTGTGCTTCCATGCCAAGAATTGGTCAGGAAGGTGAAACATGGATTACAACTGATATGAAAAATGCCTACATAGAACTCCATAGAATCGGAATAGCCCATTCCGTTGAAGCATATCTAGATGATAGTCTTGTTGGTGGCCTATATGGTTTATCAATTGGGGGTACTTTTTTTGGAGAGTCAATGTTTCATAAAGTCACAGATGCATCAAAGGTTGCCCTTTGGTGCCTGGTCGACAAGGTTTTAGAGTGGGGATTTGATATGATAGATGTTCAGCAGGAAACAAAGCACTTAGAGTCGATGGGAGCAGAGAGTTTGAGTAGAAAAGATTTTTTAAATTTGCTTGCTAACTCAGTGAAAAAAGAAACAATAAAAGGAAGCTGGAGTGCATAACCAATATTATAAGTAAACATGGAAGAGAATAAGATACACATGAAAAAAGCAATACAGCATGCTTTATCAAATGTTTCAGAAAATTATGGTGGGCCATTTGGCGCTGTGGTTGTAAAGGATGGGGAAATTATTGGTAGAGGTTCAAATTGTGTTACACAAACAAATGACCCCACTGCACATGCAGAGATTGTAGCCATAAGAGAGGCTGCTAAAAATATTGGTAGTTTTTCATTGGAAGGATGCGAAATATATGCAAGTTGTGAGCCATGCCCAATGTGCTTGGGAGCAATTTACTGGTCACGAATTGACAAGTTGTATTATGCAGCCACCAAAGAAGATGCAGCAAAGGCTGGATTTGATGACTCTGTTATTTATAAGGAGATTGATTTACCAAAGGATAAGCGTTCAATACCATCAATTCAACTCATGCGCGAAGATGCAGTTAAAGTTTTTGATGATTGGAATAAAAGTAGCAATAAGACTCCCTACTAGCAGTGATAGCTTGACTTTAAAGCCTTACTTTTTCATTTGCCTATCGATTTCTCTTTTATGATCTTTCTCTTTAAGTGAGTTTCTCTTATCATAGAAATGCTTCCCTCTGGCAAGGGCAATTTCAAGTTTTGCATATCCCCTATCATTAATGAACAAAGTAACGGGTACAAGCGTCATGCTTTTTTCCTTTACCTTAACACTGAGTTTCTTTAATTCGCGAGCCGTTAAAAGTAGTTTTCTATCTCGTTTGGCAATATGATTATTATATGTGCCAAAGCTATATTCAGATATGTGCATACCACGAACGAATAGTTCTCCATTATCAAAAAGACAAAAAGAGTCGGCTAAACTTGCCTTACCGTTTCTTATTGACTTTATTTCAGTTCCGGAAAGGACTATTCCAGCCACAAATTTCTCAGTTAGGAAATACTCCCAGGAAATTCTTTTGTTCTTTATTCTAATGTTATCCTGCATCTCAAAAAAATCTAATGCAAAGGTATTAAACAATTGTTTCCATACTTATTAAAAATTTGTTAGTAACTAAAATTGGATTTTATAAAGTGTGAAACCAATCTCACTATCAATTGTATTAACTTTGCGTCCTGATATGAAAAATTACTTTTTAACCCCAAATATCAGTGCACAATTGGCTGCAATCAAAAAAGTAATTATAAAGAATTCAAACGACGGACATTTAATTATGGCCGTCTTTTTTTTGCAATTTCAACCAATAAATCTTAAAACATGAAAGATCTAAAAGGCAGGAGCCTTGTATCAATAACAGATTATAATAGGGAGGAGATTATACATATTCTGGATATGGCAGAAGATTTTGAGAAAAATCAGCGTCAGCAAATTTTAGGGGGACATGTTATCGCTTCATTGTTTTTTGAACCATCAACACGAACAAGACTTAGCTTTGAAAGTGCAGTACAATATCTAGGAGGTAGTATCATTGGTTTCGCAAGTGCTGACACCACCAGTGTTAGAAAAGGTGAATCACTTAAAGATACCATTCTCACGGTTAGTAATTATTCTGACTTAATTGTGATGAGAAATCCCACAGACGGAAGTGCCCGTTATGCAAGTGAAGTGTCACCAGTGCCTATCATAAATGCCGGTGATGGAGCAAATCAGCACCCAACGCAATGTTTGCTCGACTTATATTCAATAAGAAAAACACAAGGTAGCCTCGACAATATTCACATAGCCATGATTGGAGATTTAAAATATGGTAGAACCGTGCACTCACTTGTGCAAGCACTATCATTATTTGGAGCAACATTCCATTTTGTTTCACCCGAGTCATTAAAAATGCCAAGCGCTGTTAAAACATGGGTAAAAAAAGCTGGATTAGAATATCATCAATATACGGATATCATGGATATTATGCCGATTGCTGATATACTATATATGACGAGAATACAGGGTGAAAGATTTCCTGACCCTCTTGAGTATGAAAAAGTTAAGAACTCATACATACTTGAAAATAGTATGTTAGAAACATCCAAGGATAGCATGAGGGTATTACACCCACTGCCAAGAGTTAATGAAATTACTGAGGATGTTGACGATAATCCAAAAGCTTATTATTTCCAGCAAGCAAAAAACGGAGTTTATGTTCGTCAGGCAATACTTGCTGCTATATTAGGGTTAAAATAATTTTATTTGGTTAATGTGTAAATTCAAGAATCATGGATAAAAAAAGAAAAGAGCTAAAGGTATCAGCAATACGCAATGGTACTGTTATTGATCATATACCAACTGAAAAATCATTTCAGGTAATAAATATGCTTAACCTTAATGAGTCAAATCATCAGATATATTTTGGCACTGGGTTGGAAAGTAAAAAATTCGGTAAAAAGGGAATCATAAAAATTAGTGACAAATACTTTGCTGATGAGGAAATAAGTAAGATTGCATTGGTAGCACCATCCGCAACACTTATTGAAATATTTGACTACGAAGTAAGGAAAAAAGAAAGTGTACATCTACCTGAAAGAGTTGAAAAAATAGTTAGGTGTTTTAATCCTAAATGTGTTACAAACATTCAAGATGTACCAACTAATTTCAGTGTTATAAACGACCACAAAGGACAAATGAAGCTTGCATGCCACTATTGTGAGAAAACAATGGCAAAGGAAAATATTGATTTCTTCTAGTTTACATTATACCCACAAAATTATCATGCATGTTACCAGTTTTTATATGGATTACTATGCATGTTTTTTAGACTTTTTTTTTTAAGAAATCAAATACCTCAATCATTAGTAAAAAAAACAAAATACAGCAGCTAATTGCCCAAGGAGAAGGCCAATGCCTTGACTTCAAGTTTGAAGTTAGTGATGCTGCTAAGATTGCACGATCGCTGGTAGCCTTTGCAAATACCGATGGTGGGACTCTATTGATCGGGGTTAAGGATAATGGTAATATATCCGGAATAAGATCTGAAGAAGAGTATTATATGGTTCAAAATGCTGCCGAAAGATATTGTAAACCTGAGATCGCATTCACTTCAAAGGAGTGGAATATGGGAGGAAAAAAAGTTCTTGAAATAAAAATCCCAGCAAGCAAAGTATTTACCCACAAAGCCCCTGACCCAAATAATAAATTCAAAGCATACCTGCGAGTAAATGATGAAAATATTTTAGCACCAGGAATTCAAATGAAAATTTGGGAAAAACTAAATACTAACCGCAGCATAAAATTCGTTTACACTGACAATGTGAAGAATATTCTTGCGCATATTAATGAGAACTCAAAAATTAGCATTGGTGACATCCAGAAAAAATCAAAGTTGACAAAGTTTAAAACCGATAATATATTAGCGGAATTGATAATTATGAAAACTCTTAACCTTCATATTGAAGTAAACAATGTATACGTATCATTGAATGATAAACCCGAAAACGATTATTGATATTTAACTATTTTTGCACTGAATAAACAATGATATTTAAAAACTTAAAATACTTGCTAATAATGATAATGGTTAATTTTATGACCATTACCATCTTTGCACAGAATAATGTTAGCAATGCTATTGATAACAGCACCCAAAACACAAAGCTAAAACCACAAGTATCATTACTTTTAAATAGTTCATTTACATCCTTTGGAATGGGTCAAAACACCTTCTCAACTTCTGTTTTGCCCTCCATCAGTTTGCCTGTATCCAATAGATTATTTATTACTGGTACCATTGGCTACACATCTTTGTTTAACAATGGATCAATGGAATTTGGAAATAGCCAATCTAATTATGGCCACATAATGGTTAGAGGTGACTATTTATTATCAGAGAAAGTAACCCTAAGAGGTGCAGCTTATAAAACGTTTAAACTCGGAGAACCTAATATTAATAGTGGTCAAGAACCATTCTACGATTTTAGCTCCGAAGGTATTATGATGGATATGGAATATAAGGTTAATGATAACTTCAAAATAAACGTAGGTATTGAGTACAGAAAACAAAACAATCCATATTTTCATAATCAAATGCCTCCAGGCATCAATGGTTTAGGGGGCAATACACCTATGTTTGGCGTGGGTAACCAAGGTTTTATGACTTACTAATATAACACAGTTACGAACACATGATTAGCTTATCACATCGTATAAATGCTTTTGAAAAACTAGGCAACGACCTACTAAAGGTTTCAGATGCAAATTCGGACACAGAATTTGAAAATAAATTCATGAACAGCTTAAACACGGAGGTCTCAGAAGCTGCGTTAAACAACGGATGGTTTGTTGAGGACAACGTTAGGTTTATGTTGAAATCTATTGCTCAAAGTTTATCAAAAAAAAACCTCACCAAGTGGCTTGAACCTTACATGGAGAATTTGGCCTCAAATGATGGTAATAAGGTTATTGGTGTGGTAATGGCCGGAAATATTCCGATGGTTGGATTCCATGACCTAATGTGCATATTGATATCGGGAAATAAGTTATTTGCAAAATTATCCTCCGATGATAATAAACTAATTCCATCGATTGCTAACTTACTAACCGATATAGAACCAGGTTTTAGTGATTATATAACATTTACCTCTGGGAAATTGGAAAAAATTGACGCTATAATTGCCACTGGTAGTGATAATTCATCCAGATATTTTGAGTATTATTTTGGTAAATACCCAAACATAATACGTAAAAACCGTAATGGTATAGCCGTTTTGGATGGTAATGAAACAAATAACCAAATGACTGGTTTAAAGGATGATATTTTCATGTATTATGGGCTAGGATGTAGGAACATTTCTCATTTATTCGTACCATTAAATTATGACTTTACTCCCCTACTCGACCTCATAAGTCAGGATAAGTCCATTGCAGAACATCACAAATATTTTAATAATTACGAATACAATAAAGCCATTTATCTTGTTAATGGAAATCAACATCTAGATTCTGGCAACCTAATGTTGGTAGAAAACACAAACTTTTCAAATCCAGTTAGTGTTTTATCATACGAATATTATACCGATGTAGATGAGGTTAATAAAAATCTAAAAAATAATAAGGACAAGGTACAATGCATTGTTGCAGGGAATGATATGGTAGATAATTCCATTCCATTCGGGACAAGTCAATCCCCACAACTATGGGATTATGCCGATGGTGTTGACACCATGGAATTCTTATCTGGCATTTAATTTTAATAAATGTTTTTATTTGGTGGATCTCATTTTTTAGTTAGAAATAGTTGTAGAGAAAAATATGCTAAAAAAATTAGGATAATAAATTGAAACGTAATATTTTTGCAGCCCTTTTAAAGAAGCATAGTAAAATCAGAAAAATGAAGAAAGATATTCATCCAAAAGAGTACAGATCCGTTGTTTTTAAAGACATGTCAAACGATTATGCCTTTATGACAAGGTCTGCTGCAAATACAAAAGACACAATTGTTTGGGAAGATGGTAAGGAGTATCCATTAATTAAATTGGAAATCTCCGATAAATCACATCCATTCTTCACAGGTAAAATGAAGCTTGTTGATACTGCTGGACGTGTTGATAAGTTTAAAAACAAGTACAAAAAACATTTAGATAAGAAGTAAAAGTATCTAGAATTATAAGTTCTTGTGCTTATGCTGAAATGTTTAATTAAAAGTATTCAAGCTACGGCTTGTAGAAAAGGTCTTCACATTGTGAGGACCTTTTTTCGTTTAAGTTTAGCCATGGACTATAATTTATAGTATTTTTAGTTTTTATTTTTTGAAAGAATAAATATGAATTATATACTCTTTGATGGACCTAACCGCGACAAACTGCTTCCTTTCACATTCACAAGGCCAGTTTGCGAAATAAGAGCTGGAATTCTGACAATAAAGGAAAAGTGGGACTTTCTATTGGAGTCAAAAACTTCAATCCTTACTGAAGAATATCTTTCAACCAAATTTCACCTTAAGCTCACTAGCGATAATATCTTCATAGATGGTTCAATTATTCCAACCAATGAATTAATTGATTTAATAACTAAACTTGAGAACAACCAATGTTTATCAAAGGGGGATCACATTATCGCTTACAGGTCGAATACGGCTGAACCAATAAATTCTGAATTTACTTCCTTTAATAGGGTTGAAACAGGTTTGGAGTATATTTTTATTGAGAACACATGGGATATATTCAGGTTTAACCCTCATACAATTGAAAGTGATTTCAAACTATTAACATCAGATAAATTATCATCTAAGATCTCAAACACTAACAATATTATTGGTGATACAGCACAGATATTTATCGAAGATGGAGCCAATGTTGAATATGCATATCTAAATACAACTGACGGACCAATATACATAGGAAAAGATTCCCATGTAATGGAAGGCAGTAAAATAAGGGGTCCCTTTGCACTATGCAATAATTCAACAATAAAAATGGATGCCAAGATATATTCCGGCACCACAGTAGGCCCCTACTCAAAGGTTGGAGGTGAAGTAAGTAACTCTGTTATCTTTGGCTATAGTAACAAGGGTCATGATGGGTTTCTTGGTAACTCTGTGATAGGTGAATGGTGTAATTTGGGTGCTGATACAAATACATCTAATCTTAAGAACACCTACGACTTTGTGAGACTCTGGTCATATGATGCTAATACATTTGTTAGTACTGGACTGCAATTTTGTGGCCTTATCATGGGCGACCATTCCAAATCAGGCATAAATACAATGTTTAATACAGGTACTGTTGTTGGTGTATCAAGTAATATTTATGGTGCAGGTTTCCAGAGAAATTTTATACCATCGTTCATGTGGGGAGGAGTTTCAGGTCTAAAACCTTTCAACTTTAAAAAATCCGTTGACGTAGCTATTGCTGTATTTAAGAGAAGAAATAAAGATTTTAATGATACAGAGCAAAATATTTTCTCACACCTATATGCATTATCGCATAAATAAATATTCCCTACTGTTTATTTGGCATACTAATTGACTTATCTTTAAGTGTAATTTTACTAACATGCGCTTTTTGTTGGACAACAACTTTAAAAGCCTGTTAAACAATCGCTTACACGAATTAATGATTATCATAATTTGTGTAATATGACAAATTGACTGAACGAATTTAATATATGGAGAAAATAATTGGACTAACCGACATAGTTGACAGCGACACTGAATTTTTTCCTCTGCTATCTTCAGAGGATGAACAAATAATGAATGCCGAAGATGTTCCTGATGAGTTATCAATCCTACCTTTGAGAAATACAGTGCTATTTCCTGGTGTTGTAATACCAATAACAGTAGGCAGGGATAAATCCATAAACCTCATCAAAGATGCATACGCAGGCACAAAAACAATTGGTGTTGTTGCACAAAAAGAAGCAGACACAGAAGATCCAAGTAGTGATGATCTTCAAAAAATAGGAACAATAGCTAGGCTTATAAAGATATTACAAATGCCCGATGGTAATACCACTGCTATTATCCAGGGTAAAAAAAGATTCGAAATAACCGAGATTACCCAATCTGAGCCATACTTTAAAGCTAAGGTTAAAAGCTTATCTTATACTTCAGATGTTCCTGAACACAAGAGCTTTGACGCACTTATTTCATCGGTTAAAGACCTTAGTATTCAAATAATTGAGAAATCACCTGCCATACCTTCCGAGGCCGTATTTGCCATAAACAACATCGAAAGCCCTGTCTTTTTGGTAAACTTCATATCATCCAACCTGAATGTAGATAACGGTGTTAAGCAGGAGTTACTGGAAATTACAGATCTGGAACAAAGAGCAAATAGAGTTCTGGAGATCATGACTAAGGAGCTTCAAATGTTGGAACTCAAGCATGATATCCAAACAAAGGTTAAAGTGGATATGGACAAGCAGCAGCGCGACTATATGCTTAACCAGCAACTAAAGACCATACAGGAAGAGCTTGGCGGAGGCCCTCATGACAATGAAATAAGAGAGCTGAATGAAAAAGCAACAAAAAAGAAATGGACAGATGCCACTGCAGAGGTATTTAAAAACGAAATGGTAAAGCTACAGAGAATGAATCCTGCTGCAGCTGAGTACTCAATTCAATTGGGTTACCTGGATTTACTTGTTGAACTTCCTTGGAATGAGTTTTCACAGGACAATAATGATCTGAAAAATGCTCTAGAAGTATTAAATAATGACCATTACGGGCTTGAAAAAATAAAAGATAGGATAATCGAACATCTTGCCGTTTTAAAACTAAAAAAGAATCTAAAGTCACCAATATTATGCTTTGTTGGCCCTCCCGGTGTAGGTAAAACATCATTGGGCAAATCAATTGCAAATGCTCTTGACAGAAAGTTTGTAAGAATGTCACTGGGTGGTGTTAGAGATGAAGCTGAGCTTCGTGGTCATAGGAAAACATATATTGGTGCGATGCCAGGACGTATAATACAAAGCCTTAAAAAGATTAAAACATCTAATCCAGTATTTATGCTTGATGAAGTTGATAAAGTTAGTGGTAGCAACTTTAGCGGTGATCCTCAATCAGCTTTATTAGAAATATTGGATCCAGAGCAGAATAACTCATTCTACGACAATTATCTTGAGGTTGAATATGACCTGTCAAACGTTATGTTTATAGCAACTGCAAACACTCTTTCAACTGTTCATCCGGCCTTGAGAGACAGAATGGAAATAATTAACTTGAGTGGTTATATACAAGAAGAAAAAGTTGAAATAGCAAAAAGGCATCTCCTCCCAAAACAATTGGAAGAGCACGGCGTAAAAAATAAACAGGTTAAGTTTAACAAGTCTATTCTTGAAAGTATAATACAGGATTATACCAGAGAGGCAGGTGTTAGATTACTTGAAAAACAAATTGCTAAAATCATAAGAAATCGTGCGAGGTTCATTGCAATGGATGAGTCATACGAACCCAAATTGAAAAATGATGATTTAAAAGATATTCTTGGCATACCACGATTTCAAAAAGACAGAGACATTACAAATAATGTTGCAGGTGTTGTAACCGGCCTTGCATGGACTTCAGTGGGTGGTGAGATACTATTCATAGAAGTAAGTCTTAGTAAGGGTAAAGGCCTATTAAAACTTACTGGTAATCTAGGTGATGTCATGAAAGAATCTGCAGGATTAGCATTTGAGTTCCTAAAATCGCATCATGAAGAACTGGACATAGATCCATGTGTGTTTGATAAATGGAATGTACATATTCATGTTCCCGAAGGTGCCACTCCCAAAGATGGACCATCTGCGGGTATAACAATGCTTACAGCATTAACTTCTGCTTTCACACAAAGGAAAGTAATGGCTAAGCTTGCAATGACAGGAGAAATAACCTTACGGGGTAAAGTTCTTCCGGTTGGGGGTATCAAGGAAAAAATACTAGCAGCAAAACGTGCTAACATCAAGGATATAATTCTTTCCAAAGAAAATCGTAGTGACATAGAAGAAATAAGCGATGAATACATAAAAGGATTGAACTTTATATTCGTTGACAACATGCTTGATGTGATCGAACATGCTCTCTTGGATAAAAAAGTTACCAATCCAAGGTTAATAAACTAGATTTCCTAAGATTGAATTGCTATTTTTGAGGGTGTTTTTAAAATCAGTCATTGAAAAAATCCCTAAATAAACTTTTATTCATACGCATCAATACACCTATCTTTGGATTGTACTTGATGATAATATCATTGATAAGTATTTCGTGTGGTAAATCAGACTCAGATAATTCAAAATCTGTTTTCAGGTACAATGAATCTTCCGGCATTGTTACTTTGGACCCTGCTTTTTCAAGAGATCAAGCTCACATATGGGCATGTAACCAACTATACAACAGCCTTGTAAAGCTAGATGATAGTTTAAATATTACTCCCTCAGTGGCAAAATCGTGGAGTATATCCGATGATGGTATTACCTATAGGTTTAATTTAAGAACTGATGTATACTTTCATAATAACAAATGCTTTAAGGATGGAAACCGTAAAGTTGTTGCCAATGATTTTGTTTATAGTTTTAACAGACTTCTAAATCCAGAAACTGCATCACCAGGAGCATGGGTTTTAGGTAAGGTGAATAAGAATGACATCCATGCAGTTAACGATTCAACAATTGAAATAAGATTAAAAGAGGCTTTTCCACCATTCTTAGGAATACTTAGCATGAAATATTGCTCCGTAATTCCCCGGGAAGCAGTTGAGTATTATGGTTCTGATTTCAGAAGAAACCCCGTTGGCACAGGTCCATTTCAAATGCAAAGTTGGATCGAAAATATTAAGCTAGTGCTAAATAAGAACCCACATTATTTTGAATATGAAAATGGTAGTAGGTTACCATATTTAGATGGAGTTGCAATATCTTTCCTCATAGACAAAATGACTGCTTTTATGGAATTTGTAAAGGGAAACTTTGATTTCCTATCTGGAATTGATGCATCATATAAAGATGAACTACTCACCAGGTCTGGTGAGTTAAAAACAAAATTTAAGGATAGATTTAATCTAATTGAAGGCCCATATCTAAATACCGAATACCTTGCTTTATTTGTTGACTCTACTACACAATCTAACGCAAACCCATTACTAAACCTTAATGTAAGGAAAGCCATAAACTATGGTTTTGATCGTAAGAAAATGATACATTACCTAAGAAATGGAATTGGTATACCTGGTAACTCTGGAATAATTCCTGCAGGTATGTTAGCATACGAAACAGATGCTGATTATGGATATTCATATAATCCTCAAAAGGCGATGCTATTGTTGGAATCATCGGGTTACAATGAAAGTAATCCACTTCCTGAAATTACTCTTACAACCACACCCGATTATTTAGATTTATGTAAGTTCGTTCAATCTCAACTTAAGGATATTGGAATAAGGATTAATATTAGCGTTTCACCATCAGCTACCGTAAGAGAATTAAAGGCACATGGTAAACTAGATTTTTTCAGAGCATCTTGGATTGCTGATTATCCAGATGAAGAAAACTATCTCTCAATGTTTTATTCAGGAAATTTTTCCCCAAATGGACCCAACTATACTCATTTTAAAAATAATATAGTTGATGAGTTATATCTATCAGCATTTAACGATACGGAGCTAAGTAGCAGAGTTAATAAATATAGCACCATAGATAGCCTGATAATGGAACAATCACCAGTTGCTATTTTATATTATGATCAGGTAACCATATTTACCCAAAAATCCATTACTGGACTAACAGTAAATCCATTAAACCTATTAAACCTTGCTAAAACAAAGAAACTGAAATAGTTTTTATCAATACCGAATCACTCGGCAATCGACTTTATTCATGTGGGCAACAATAATTCTTCTAACTTCCTTATTATCTGAATAGCTAACAATACAGTCATTTAAGATACTAATATCTGAATCCGCACTTTCTCTATCAATAAATCCAAACCCCATATACTTTCCATTTTCTACCTTAACCACTGAACATTCCTCCTTGGTACGACCATTTTCCACAACATAAAAGTTCTGGTGTTGAAATTGATAATTATCTATGCATTCATCCACTCTTTTATTATAATCATCATGGTTTTCCTTTCCAATGCATGCGCCATTGCAGGCATGTATCTGATAATGGAAACAAGCCCCAGATGTATCATATAATCCACAATATTTCTGGCATAAGTTAAAATTATCGCAAAGTTTGAGCATGTGATCCCTACCCTCCTGAAGAGAGCTATATGTGTACAGAGGGTTTTGCTCATCTATTATGCGTATAACCTTTAGGTTCTTGTAGCCATCATCGTCGATGAAAGAATACATACCATAGTTAAAAAACGTTCGCTTCTGTTTTCTGTTGAACTTCGGTTGATTTTTTTTGATCTCATGTGATTCAAGTAGAAGTGCAATCAAATCACTTCCCGATAACTGATAATCAACATGGGAAAGTTGGTTTTTCATTTCAATTGCCCTCTTGTGTAAATTATTACTTAAATGTGATAATACTCTATCCCGAATATTTATGGATTTACCCACATATATTAGCTCTTTATCTTTATTATAGAAGTAGTAAACACCGGGAGCATTTGGTAAATCTTCAACCAATGACTTATTTATATTTGATTGAACTTTGCTTAGATTAATATCCTCGGGATGACCATTAATGTTAATTAGCAACTCAAATAGCTTTGTTGTAGCGATGGCATCTCCTGTGGCCCTATGTCGGGATTTATTTTCTATAGCAAGATCTCTGCAAAGTTTTCCTAAGCTATAAGATGCTCGACCTGGAATAAGCTTTCTACTTAATTTTACAGTATCAATTGTTTTACGCTCATAATCATATCCAAGGCTCTTGAACTCACTTCGTAAAAAACCATAGTCAAATCTAACATTGTGGCCCACAATTATTTTATCTTCAGTAAGCTCAACTATGCGTTTTCCTATTTCATAAAACTTGGGAGCGCTTTCAACCATTTGGTTGGTAATTCCTGTTAGCTGAATTATTCGGTATGGAATCTTCTTCTCGGGATTTATCAGCGCAGAAAATTCATCAACAATAGTTTTACCATCATGAATAATAATGGCAATTTCTGTAATCTTCTCTTTGGCAGGGCTAAGTCCAGTTGTCTCTATGTCAATGATTGCATACAATCTAATATTGGGTAATTATTAATATTATAAATTCAGTTTCATTTGTATGGCCTGAACTTGTTTTTTCAACTCTTTTACTTCACGTGTAAGTTCATCCTTTTCCTTATTTGGTTCGGGAACCTCGGAACTTATATAATTTACAAACTTCCAAACCTCTGTGACCTCTGATATTTTTATCTCATAGGGTAAAAACAATGGGTTTAAGGAGTGTAGTTTAATTTTACCAGAATCTGAAATAATATTTTCAATAACCTTGAATACCATTCCATCGTCTTTGGTCAGAATTATATATGCATGATGATTTCTAATATTATTCCAATCCTGAACAAACTCTCCGGTAACATATGATCCGTCTGGTATTGGGAGCATTGAGTCGCCACTTATCTGAAAGCTCCGATACTTTTTTTGCTTTGACAGAAACGGAAGCTTAAATGTTGGAAGAATCCTTATGTACTCCGGATCTGCATATCCAGCCGCATATCCAGCGCGTGCCTTTTCATTTACCAATTCTATATTCTCTTCATTGTCCGAATCAACAGTTGTGGCTAGAACTCTAAGGCTACTCCCTTTTATATATATGTCATAACCCTTTTCAAGTTGGGATAACTGACTCTCTGAAAGTGACTCAAGATCGACTTTTATTAGTGTGTCTATTGCAACTCCAAAATATTCTGAAAATTCTGTTAAAGCAGTTATACTTGGGTTACCAACACCATTTTCATAACCACTTAGGGTTGAACGCTTAATTTCAAGTGCGTTTGCCACATCATCTTGTGTTCGGTTTTTACGCTTGCGTAATAATTTTATGTTGCTCTTAAAATACATATGACGATTATTTTAATTCCAATTACTTTTTTATCAAAAAAATTAAACTGCAATACCTTTATGATTATATTGTAGTCGTAATATTGCTTATTTAATAATCAAATGTACTACAAATATTTTAATTGTCAAGTATTTCGTCAAAAAAAATAAAATTTGAATCCCCGAACCATTATACATTTAGACCTCGACACCTTTTTTGTATCGGTGGAGCGCTTGCTTAATTCCTCTCTTATTGGCAAGCCAATCATAATAGGAGGAACCTCAGACAGAGGTATTGTATCAAGTTGCAGTTATGAAGCAAGGCGTTTTGGAGTACACTCTGCAATGCCCATACGCACAGCTAAGCAACTTTGTAGCGATGCAATATTCATACGTGGTGATATGGAGGAATATAGTAAACAGTCGAGGTTAGTTACAGACATAATATCGGAACATGCTCCCATTTACGAAAAGGCATCAATAGATGAGCATTACATTGATATTACTGGTATGGATCGATTCTTTGGAAGTTTTAGGTGGAGTAAACAACTTAGGGAAAGAATAATAAAAGATACAGGGTTACCTATTTCCTTTGGGCTTTCTACCAATAAAACAGTATCAAAGATTGCCACTGGAGAAGGAAAACCAAATGGAGAACTTCACATACCTCAACAGGACATAAAACCTTTCCTATCCCCTCTTTCCATAAGAAAAATACCAATGATAGGTAAGCAAAGCTATAGATTATTAAGGTCCATGGGGGTATCTACTATTCGTACTCTTAGCATGATACCTCCAGAGATGATATCTCAGGTAATGGGTAAAAATGGAATAATTGCATGGAAGAAAGCAAATGGTATAGATGATACTCCTGTTGTACAATATTCGGAAAGAAAATCCATAAGCACCGAAAGAACATTTGATAAGGATACCACTAATATCATTTACCTAAACAACCTACTAACATCTATGGTTGAGAAAATAGCCTTTGAACTACGAAAAAAACAAAAATTAACAGGATGTGTTACCGTAAAAATACGCTATTCAAATTTCGATACACATACACTACAAAAGCACCTTACATACACATCGTTTGATCATATTTTGATACAAACAGCAACAGAATTATTCAATAGGTTATATACACGAAGGATGCTAATAAGACTCATAGGTGTAAGATTCAGTAGCCTTGTTGGAGGAAGTCAGCAACTGGACATTTTTGAGGATAAACCAGAAATGATTGATCTCTACCAGGCAATGGACAATATGAGATTACGATATGGCAATAAGGCAGTACAAAGAGCCATTGGAATAGATGTAAATAACAAGGGTAAAAACATATAGAGTTATTCTGATTATAATCATTTAATACACACAACAACGTAAATCACATTGTACCTTAATAGTCATTCATATTACAGTCTTAGGTATGGAACCTATTCTTTGGAATCCCTTGCACAGGAAGCCTCAAGAATGGGTATTAGATCCATGGCTCTCACGGACATAAATAATTCATCAGGAATGATAGACTATGTTAATGTATGCAAGGAAAATAACATAAAACCAATTGGTGGAATGGAGTTCAGAGATGGAGATGAGCTCATGTTTATAGGTATAGCCATGAACAAAGAAGGTTTTAAGGAAATAAATGATCATATGAGTGCAATAAACCTTGGGCAGAAAAAAATTAACAAGAAAGCTCCCTCGTTTAGTAATGTCTATGTTATATATCCGTTTCCAAAGGCGATAAACTATAGTCTTAAAGACCATGAATTTATTGGAGTTAGGCCATCACAAGTGCATAAGCTTATTTCCTTAAAGCAGGAAAAAATATCAAAAATGGTAATCCAGCAACCGGTTACTTTCAGAGATAATAGAACATGGTACCTTCATAAGAATCTTAGGGCAATAGACCATAATATTCTATTAAGTCATATTAAACCATCAATGCATGCCGATAAAAACGAGCTTTTATTACCCGAAAATATTTTATTAGGAATATTTGATCAATATCCAAGTATAATAGAGAACACAAAAAGGATAATTGATAACTGTAACATTGATTTTGATTATGGTAGTAATAAAAACAAGCAAATATTTACGGAAAGTAAATATGATGATAAGATACTACTTAAAAAACTAACCTATGACGGTATGAGATACCGCTATGGCAATGATAAGTATGCTGAGAAAAGGATACAAAATGAGCTTGACATTATTGACATGCTTGGGTTTTCATCATATTTTCTGATAACATGGGATATCATACGCTACTCACTATCAAGGGGGTTTTATCATGTTGGAAGGGGTAGTGGCGCAAATAGTGTTGTGGCTTATTGTTTGAAGATAACCGATGTTGACCCCATTGAACTTAATCTATATTTTGAGCGGTTCTTAAATCCAAAGCGCACCTCCCCTCCCGACTTCGACATTGATTATTCATGGAAGGATAGAGAGGAAGTTCAAGATTACATCTTCAAGCGTTATGGGAGAAAGCACACTGCTTTCTTGGGGACCTCTGTGACATTCAAGGGCAAGTCGATATATAGGGAATTGGGGAAGGTACATGGTTTACCTAAAACAGAGATAGATGATATTACAGCAAACCCTACCAGGGAAATAAATAAAAATCATATAAATAAACACATACATCAAATAGCAACTATGATGGTTGACTTTCCCAACCAGCGAAGTATTCATGCGGGAGGAATACTTATATCCGAAAAACCAATAACATACTACACAGCCTTGGATTTGCCACCTAAAGGGTTTCCAACAACACAATGGGATATGTATGTTGCTGAGGCCATAGGATTTGAAAAACTTGACATATTAAGTCAAAGGGGAATAGGTCATATTAATGATGCCGTTGATATTATTAGAAAAAACAAGGGTGTAAATATAGATGTTCATCAGGTTGATAAATTTAAAAATAATCCAAAGGTAAAATCACAACTAAGAAAAGCAGAAACAAATGGTTGCTTCTACATTGAGAGCCCAGCCACAAGAGGGTTATTGAAAAAGTTAAAGTGCGACAACTACCTAACTCTTGTTGCTGCAAGTTCAATTATACGGCCGGGTGTTGCAAAATCAGGTATGATGCGTGAATATATCCATCGTTTCCACAACCCCGAGAAGTTTGATTATATCCATCCCGTTATGAAGGAGCAGCTAGAGGAGACTTATGGTGTAATGGTATACCAGGAAGATGTTCTAAAGGTTTGCCATCATTTTGCAGGCCTTGATCTGGCAGATGCTGATGTATTAAGACGAGCCATGAGTGGAAAGCATAGAGGTAAGGGCGAGTTTAAACGTATTGTGGACAAGTTTTTTAGTAATTGTAAAGAGAAGGGATATCCGGAAAATATCACAAAAGAAGTATGGAGGCAAATTGAAAGCTTTGCAGGCTATTCATTCTCAAAGGCGCACTCTGCATCATATGCTGTGGAGAGTTTCCAGAGCCTATATCTTAAATCTCATTACCCGCTGGAGTTCCAAGTTGCCGTTATTAATAATTTTGGCGGATTCTATCATTCATGGGTATACTTTAATGAAGCCAAAAGGCAAGGTGGTAATATACACCTGCCATGTGTTAACAATAGTGATGTTTATACAAACATTAGGGGAAGAGATATACACATAGGTTTTACTCATGTTTCCAAACTGGAATCAAAACTAAGTAACAGTATCGTTTACACCCGAAGCAAAAATGGAAGCTTCAAAAATCTTGAAGACTTTATTCACAGGGTATCACCAGGAATAGAGCAATTACTTATACTCATTAGGGTTAATGCTTTTAGGTTTATCGGAAAACACAAATCACAACTCCTATGGGAAGCACATCTTATACAGAAAACAAATAATAAAATACCAAAGACAAATTTCTTATTTAACACGGAAAGGAAAAAATATAAACTTCCAGAACTTATCTCCAACCCAATTGAAGATGCCTACGATGAAATTGAAATGTTAGGATTTCCTGTTAGCATAACCAATTTTGACATGCTTAGAACAAAATTCCGTGGAGACATAACTGCCTCTAAACTAGATAATCTCATTGGAAAAGAAGTAAAAATGATTGGATTACTAGTTACCATAAAGAATGTTAGAACGGTAAATAAAGAAATGATGAACTTTGGAACATTTTTGGATGTTAGAGGTGAGTTTTTTGACACAACACATTTTCCAAATACACTTATTAAATCTCCATTTAGAGGATATGGCATATACTTAATTTTAGGGAAAGTAGTAAGTGAATTTGGATATTCATCCATTGAGGTTAAAAAAATGGCTAAACTTTCATTACAAAATGACCCAAGAGACTCATAGGTAGAATAATTTTTATAATTTTGCCATAATACCAATAGGGGTGCCTTAAACATGGGCTGAGATTATACCCTCTGAACCTGATCCGGGTAATTCCGGCGTAGGAATAGAGTATCAAATCCCACCCAGGCTATTCTTCTATTGATTTTAAATATTCCAAAATCAAAAGAATCATGAGAAAGATTTATTTATTATTTGTGTTACTGATACTAATACCATGGTCAACAATTGCACAACAGTATACCATTAATGGAAGGGTAACTAATCAAAAAAATAACGACCCACTACCTGGTGCTCATGTTGTTGTTAAAAATTCCAACTATTCAACCGTTACCGATGAAGAAGGTAATTTTACTTTTGGCGAATTAACCACTGGAAGTTATTTGCTTACAGTTTCTTATGTGGGCTTTAAACCAATTTCCAAGGATATTTACATTAACAAAAACAAGACCATTAACTTTTCATTAAGTGAGGATGTAATCTTTGGTGATGAGGTGATCATATCTGCCATAAGAGCAAGCGATGAATCACCCACCACATATACCATTCTAGACCAGGCACAGATAGAGAAAAATAATACTGGCAAAGACTTACCATATATATTCAACTCCACGCCATCGGTGGTGGTATCTTCTGATGCAGGAGCTGGTGTTGGTTACACAGGAATGAGAATTCGTGGTACAGATTTAACCGGAATAAACGTTACCCTAAATGGAGTTCCTGTTAATGATGGTGAATCCCATAGTGTTTATTTCGTCGACCTACTTGATCTTGCATCATCAATAAGTGACGTTCAAATACAAAGAGGTGTTGGAACTTCCACAAATGGGGCGGCATCATTTGGAGCCAGCATTAACATCAACACGGGTGAAAATAGCATTAGTCCTTTTGCTGAATTAAGCAGTGCAGCAGGGTCTTTCAACACATTCAAGAATACCATTATGTTTGGTTCAGGATTACTCGCTGATAAATGGAATTTTAGTGGAAGATTGAGTTCAGTAACGTCCGACGGTTATATTGATAGAGCATCATCCGATTTAAAATCAGCATATCTATCAGGCTCATATGTTGGTACAAATAATATATTCAAAGCGGTTATCCTATTGGGAGATGAGAAAACATACCAGGCATGGTATGGTATTCCAAAGGATAGTCTTAGAACAAACCGTAAGTTTAATCCAGCTGGTGAAATGTATGATGCAGATGGCAACTTTTTGGGATACTATGATAACCAAACTGATAACTATACACAAAACTATTACCAGCTGCATTATGCTCATAAATTTAGTGATAAAATTAGTGTAACCACATCGGGATTTTTAACCACAGGTAAGGGATATTACGAAAGTTATAAAAATGGAGAGGATTACTCAGATTATGGCATAAAAGATACCATGATTGGAAATCATAATGTAAACATGACTAATCTAATAAGTCAGAAGTGGTTAGACAATAAGTTCTACGGTATTAATTTAACAATGAATTATACGGCAGAAAATTTAACACTGAACTTTGGAGGTGGTTGGAATCAGTATGATGGAGACCATTATGGCAAGATAATTTGGGCTCAGGTTATACCACTGGATTGGCTAAACCATAATTGGTATTTCAATACGGGCAAAAAAACCGACATTAATATATTTGCAAAGGCAAATTATAATATATCCGACAGACTATCTCTTTATGGCGATTTGCAATATCGCACCATTGATTACAAGATAGATGGCACACATGACGACCTCAGAAACCTTACTCAAAACCATGAATATAGCTTCTTCAATCCTAAGGCTGGTATATTCTACAAACTGGGAGAAAATCAGAATTTATACCTTTCCGCAGGTATTGCAAATAGAGAGCCTAGTAGGTCCATATACAGAGACGCTGATGAAACACAAGTTATCAGTTCAGAAAGACTACTTGATGTTGAATTCGGATATAAGCTAAGAAATAAAACTGTAAACGTTGAAGGTAACTTATTCTACATGGATTATAAAAATCAATTTGTAAATACTGGTAAAATAAACAATGTTGGCGCCGCAATTATGACCAATGTGCCTAAAAGTTATCGTGCTGGCATTGAACTAATTGCAGGCTTAAATATTACCAAGCGTTTAAGTTGGAATATGAATGCCACCTATAGCAATAATAAGATTAATGATTTTGTGGCTTATGTTGATGACTGGACAAATGGAGGCCAGGTGGTTGAAAATATTGGGTCCACAGACATTTCATTCTCACCAGATATTGTGGCCGCTAGCAATATTTCCTTTGAACCCATTGATAAACTTAAGGTGAGTTTGGTTACAAAATATGTTGGTAAACAATACATAGACAATACTTCCAACAATGATAGAAGCCTAGATCCATATCTTACAAATAACATTAATTTATATTATTCCATTGAGACCAATTTCATTAAGCAAATTGATTTTCTAGTTCAGTTTAATAATATATTTAATGAGAAGTATGAAACTAATGCATGGGTATACAGGTACTACCTAGAAGGTTCTGATTATAATATAAACGGATATTTCCCGCAGTCAGAGTTCAACTTTATGATTGGAATAAATCTTAAATTCTAAGGTTAATAAAACACAAGCTAAAGGAGGCTACTTAACTTAACCTTGATAGGGCTAATTTAATCCTTTCAACAGCCTCTTTTATTACTTCCTTTGATGCAGCATAGGATATTCTTATGCACTCGGGGCTCCCAAAAGCTTCTCCGGGTACAAGAGCTACATAAACCTCATTTAACAGATACATACACAATTCTGTGCTGCCATTGATGGTGGTATCTCCATTTGATTTACCGTAATAATAGCTAACATCAGGAAATAAATAAAAAGCTCCGTTGGGCACATTGGACTTAATTCCAGGTATTTCTTTCACAAGACTAATCAGCAAATCACGACGTTCACGAAATGCTTTTACCATATCACTTACCTCTTTTGATTTATTTGGATCTGTTTTAACTGCCTCCAATGCTGCCATTTGAGATATTGATCCGGTACCTGAGGTATATTGTCCCTGGAGTTTTCCACAAGCAGAAGCTATGAATTTAGGGCCTGCAATATAGCCAACTCTCCAGCCAGTCATTGCCATACCTTTTGAAACACCGTTTACAATCACAAGCTGATCTTTCAGCTCAGGAAAAGAACCAAGGCTATGATGTTCTGAGTCGAATGTGATATACTCGTAAATTTCATCTGCTATTATTAAAATATCAGGATATTTTACAAGCACTTTTGCTATTTCTGAAAGCTCTTCATAAGTGTAAACTGATCCTGTTGGATTACTTGGTGAATTGAATAGGAAAGCTTTGGTATTAGTTGTGATGGCTTTCTCTATATCTTCGGGTTTAATTTTAAAGTCGCTATCAATATCAGTATTAATAACCACCGACTTCCCTCCAGCAAGTCCTACCATCTCTGGATATGACACCCAATATGGAGCAGGTATTATTACTTCATCACCATCATTTAAAATGCACATAAAAACATTGATGAGGGAGTGTTTTGCACCCGTTGACACAACTATATTTTCAGGACCATAATCTAAATTATTATCTCTCTTTAGTTTGGCTGCAATTGCTTCACGTAATTCCAAAAATCCTGGAACCGGTGGATAGTGAGTAATATTATTATCTATGGCAAGCTTTCCTGCATCTTTTACATTTTGAGGTGTATTAAAATCAGGCTCACCTATACTGAGTGCTATTACATCTTTACCTTCACTCTTTAATTCGCGGCTTAGCCTTGTCATTTCAAGGGTTGCGGATTCTGAAAGACTAAGGATTCTATTGGATAAAATACTATTATTCACGACTCTTATTTTAGAAAAGAAACAAATATAATACTAATAAACAGTCGCAGAATAATTGTTAATAATAAGGTACATAATGTTGACTTATTTTTAAGGTTTACATAAATTATAGTGTTTATTACCTTGCTAAACTTCCTGAAGAAGCCCATATTGAAAATATGTTGTTAATTTGTATAAATTATCATTATCGGATACATAAGACGCATATTATGAATGAACTCATAGAATTCCTCAAAGTTTTGTTACCGGCAGTAATTATACTTATTGTCGTTTATTTTATGATGAGAGAATTCACAAAACATAACTCAAAACAGATTAAGTTCCTGCGGGATGAGCAAGAACTGCAAAAACTCAAACTTAACAATGATCTTAGATCAAGCAGTCAAAAAATAATTATTCCTCTGAAGTTTCAAGCGCACGAGAGAATGGCGTTGTTTCTGGAGCGAATAACTCCCTCAAACCTTATTCCTAGAGTACTTAAACCATCAATGAATGTTGAAAAACTACACGCCCAATTATTAGCTATAATACGAGAAGAATATGAACATAATATGTCTCAGCAACTTTATGTTTCTAATCAATCATGGGATTTGGTTAGAAATGCCAAAGAGAGACTAGTAAGTATAATAAATACCTCTGCATCAAAATTCAATAAGGACGATAAAACCAACGATTATTCCAAGGAAATAATAATCGAATACAGTAAGTTAAATAATCCCATAGATAAGGCCCTTTTGAGCTTAAAAGACGAAATCCGTAACCACTTTACATAATTACTTTGGAAATTAATGACAAAATACGAACCGTTTCCATAATTGGTTCTGGTAATGTTGCTACTGGGATTGGTAGTGCATTATTTTCGGCAGGCACAGAAATAGTAAATATTTATTCCCGGAATCAAGAAAATGCTCAAACCCTTGCAAACAAAGTTAATGCTGTTGCAATCACTAATATCTCGGATCTTAAAAATAATACAGATTTATGTATCATAGCTGTACCTGATGATTCCATTGCGTCCATTTCGGATCAAATTAAAAATTTTGAAGGTATAGTAGTTCATACATCTGGAACTAAACCATTGTCAGTATTGGATAATCAACTTCGATACGGGGTTTTTTATCCTTTGCAAAGCATGACAATTAGTAGAATTCCTAAATTTGACAATATCCCTTTATGTATTGAAGGAAGTGATACGGGCACAAGTAATCAGCTGAAGAGTCTTGGAGAAAAAATAAGTAACAATGTTGTAAACCTAGAATCTGATCAAAGACAATATCTTCATATGACTGCAGTTATTGTAAATAATTTCTCAAATTTATTGTACGATATGGCTCATGAACTACTTGAAGAAAAAGGTATGGATTTTAATCTATTACTACCACTTATTACGGAAACGGCGCAAAAGGTTCATCATATTAAACCCAGCGAATCACAAACAGGACCAGCAAAACGGAAGGACGAACATACAATTCAAAAGCATCTTAGCTTATTGGAAAATCATCCAGAGCTTAAAAAAGTATACATATTATTATCCGAACACTTAATTAAGAAATATCATGACTAATTATAAAGAAAAACTTAAAAACATCACGACTTTTATATTTGATTACGATGGTGTTATGACAGATGGAACATTGGTTTTACAGCATGAAGAACAACCACTTAGGTCAGCAAATGTAAAGGATGGATATATACTCCAACTTGCAATTAAGTTAGGATATAGAGTAGTTATAATATCAGGGGGATTCTCAAAATCCGTAGAAAATCGATTTGGGGATCTAAACATCAAGGATGTTTATCTTGGTGTAAAAGATAAAACTGTGGTTTATAATAAATATGTGAAGGATAATAATCTAACAAAAGATGAGATAATATATATGGGAGATGATATCCCAGACCTCAGAGTAATGAAAAGTGTTGGCGTACCTGCTTGCCCTGCGGATGCAGTTGAAGAGATTAAGGATGTGGCTATTTATATTTCAGACAAGAATGGAGGAAAAGGTTGTGTGCGTGATATTATTGAACAAGTGTTAAAGATACAAGGTAAGTGGATGACTGAAGAGTCACACTACTGGTAATAAATCATAAAATTCAATTGATGAATAAGGTTAAGGTAGCTTTATCATTAATCAGGCTTCCAAACCTGATTATTATTGTGATTTCAATGACTTTTATTCAGTTATTTGTTATTACTCCCCTACTCGGCATCAATGTATTTGAAGGAGGGTTAAACATTCTAAATTTTGCTCTTCTTGTGCTATCAACATTGCTAATTTCAGTTGGAGGGTATATAATCAATGATATCTTTGATATAAACCCCGACTCCCTCAACAAACCAAGCAAAAACATTGTAAATAGGAATATTTCCATTGGTGCTGCGTACAAGCTTTACTGGCTATCAACAGTAGTTGGAATATTAGTCGGCACCTATGTATCTTACCGGATAAATCAGCTAAACTTTGGACTGATTTTTATATTTAGTGCTGGTTTGCTCTGGTTCTATTCACAAAAGTATAGTTGCCAGCCTTTGATTGGTAACCTTGTTGTTTCTGTTTTAAGTGCTTTATCATTTGGTATTGTTTGGCTATTTGAATTTTACTCGTTGAGTGGTAGTCCGCTATTATTTACTGAGGTGCAAACTAATTTTCCAATTGTAAACCGGATTGTAATGATTTATATGGGCTTTGCATTTTTTGTAACACTCATAAGAGAGGTGATAAAAGATATGGAAGATATTAAAGGGGATGAAAGGTTTGGCTGTAAAACATTTGCGGTAAATTTTGGCATTTCTGCATCAAAGATACTTGCAATTGTTTTCTCATCTATTGCTTTGGCAGCATCCATATTCGCACAATACTATTTCTATTATGCCGATTATATGCTACAAGCATATTACTTTGTTATAATTGATTTACTTTTGATTTTGGTTATAGTAAGAACCTTCAATTCAAAATATAGATCTGACTATTCAAACATTTCTAACAGGTTAAAGTTATTAATGGTTGCGGGAATATTGTCGATGATACTATTTACATTATAATATTTAAGATATACATGCTGCTGAATAAACTTACCGAATATGATATTATACTTGCCTCAGGATCGCCAAGGAGGAAACAGCTGTTAGAAGAAATGGGGATTAACTTTAAAGTTGTAACCAAATCAATAAATGAAAGTTACTCCAACGATTATCCAAAGGACAAAGTAGCAGAATATCTAAGTTTGTTAAAGGCAGATGCTTTTAATATGGATAACCTTGGGCATAATTCGCTTATAATAACTGCTGACACAATAGTTATACTAGAGAACGTAATATTGGGAAAGCCAAAAGATAAGGAAGAAGCCTTTAATATGCTTACTTCTTTGAGTGGTAAAAAGCATAGGGTAATAACCGGAGTAACCTGTAAAACACGATTCAAATTTCATAGTTTTTCAGTATCAACCGATGTGTATTTTAAAGCACTAAGCAAGGATGAAATCAATTACTACATTGATAACTATAAACCATTTGATAAGGCGGGGGCATATGGCATACAGGAATGGATAGGTCATGTTGCCATTGACAAAATAGATGGATCATACTTCAATGTTATGGGATTACCCACTCATCGATTATACTCCGAGCTATCTTGTTTTCTATCTGAAAACTAAAGTATATTTGCACTTCTTAACAAGGAATTCGAAATTACAGTAATGGAAAAAAAACCTCTTATACTAATTACCAATGATGATGGTATCAATGCACCTGGATTAAGAAAATTAATATCTGTGGTTAAGCATTTGGGTGAAATTATTGTAATTGCATCCGAAGGCACAATGTCGGGCATGGGACATGCAGTAACAATAGAATCACCAATAAGATTAAAGCAGTTGGTTGATGAACCAGATTACAGAGAATATGTATCCTCTGGAACTCCTGTTGATAATGTAAAGCTGGGAAAACATAAGCTAACTAATAGAAAACCAGATGTGGTATTATCAGGTATTAACCATGGCTCAAATGCCTCCATCAATATAATTTATTCGGGAACCATGGGTGCTGCTCTAGAGGCTGCAATAGATAATGTTCCGGCAATTGGCTTTTCCTTGCTTGATTATAGCCACGATGCAGAATTTAGTCATGTGGATGATACAATACTTAGCATAACAAAGGATGTACTGGCAAATGGTCTTCCTGACAATGTATGTTTGAATGTAAATATTCCAAAAAAATCCGATAAGCCCATTAAAGGTATAAAAGTATGCAAGCAGGCAGATGCCAGGTGGGTTGAGGAGTTTGAAGAGCGCAAAGATCCGTTTGGAAGAACCTACTATTGGCTTGCTGGTCATTTTGAAAATGGTGATGCAAGACATGGAACAGATGAAAAAGCATTGGCAGATAATTATGTTTCTGTTGTTCCATCACAAACAGACTTTACTTCTCATAATCACGTTAATAATCACAAATTCAACTTCTAGAAACGATGAACCCAGGTATTTTAAAAAAAGACTCATGGCTGGTTGGTATTATCATAGGAATATGTTTACCGATAACTGTATTTATAATCCTATTTTTAATGGATATGTTGCTGAAGAAATATGCGGGCATAAATCTGACCTCCAGGTTTGATTATCTCTACCTATTAAGTTTCATAGGAAACCTGTTTCCAATTAGACATTATCTTGTGAAGTTAAAATTTGAAAAATCAGGTTTAGGGGTTTTGTTAGTTACATTGGCATGCATAATTATATACTTCTACTTATTCTTTGAGCCCAAATAAATAATTCCCCATTTATTTAATTCTTTAATTCAGAGACTATCTTACAATACAAAAAGTGTAATTTTGTATGTATTAAATAAATTTCAAAATTTAACAGTTTGAAATACTATATAATTGCAGGTGAGGCATCGGGTGACCTCCATGGTTCAAACCTTATGAAGGAAATACAAAGGAACGATTCGAGTTTTGATTTTCGTTTTTGGGGTGGTGATAAAATGCAGGATGTAGGTGGGAAGCTTGTAAAGCACTACCGAGATCTAGCATTTATGGGGTTTTCTGAAGTTATTGCCAACCTTGGAACAATTATGTCCAACCTTAAATTTTGCAAAGAAGATCTTTTACAATTCAATCCTGATGTATTAATACTAATAGATTATCCTGGTTTTAATCTGCGAGTGGCAGAATTTGCCCACAAAAAAGGGATTAGGGTGGTTTATTACATATCCCCACAGGTGTGGGCTTGGAAAAAGAACAGAGTCCATAAAATTCGAAAGGTAGTTGACAAAATGATTGTAATACTACCTTTTGAGAAAGATTTTTATGCCAACTATGATTATGAAGTTGATTTTGTTGGTCACCCATTATTGGACTCATTCCATCAGCTTGAAGAGAATGCCAAAGAAAACTTCAGAGAAAGAAACCAATTAACTCCCAAACCCATAATAGCAGTTTTGCCTGGAAGCAGAAAACAGGAGGTAAAAAAAATGCTAACAAAGATGTTAAGTCTTGTGGGTGATTATCCTGATCATCAATTTATTGTGGCAGGTGTGAATACACTTGAAAAGAGTTTTTACCATGCCATAATAGGCAATACAGATGTAAGGTTACTTTTTGGTGAAACCCAAAACATACTAATAAATGCAGATGGAGCACTTGTTACATCCGGAACTGCAACTTTGGAAGCTGCTTTGATTGGAGTACCTGAGGTGGTTTGCTATCAGGGTAGTAAAATTTCCTATGAAATAGCTAAAAGAATTGTAAAGGTTAAATACATTAGTTTGGTTAACCTTATAATGGATAAGGAGGTTGTAAAAGAACTAATTCAGGCCGACCTTACACATGAAAACCTAAAGCATGAACTTGATTTAATATTATTTGACAAAGTTCATAGGGCAAACATGCTTGGAGAATATGAAGAGTTAAGAGGTGTGCTTGGAAATTCAGGTGCATCAATGAGAGCAGCCAAAATAATAGATAATATATTACTGCAATAAATGTAACTTGTTGTAATAAAATTGTTTAACCCATCGCCTTAATTTGACTTCGAGTCCGTTATAATTTTAGTAGGTTTACAATACCTAAAATTATAACCTCCCAAAAATGTGGTCAGCAAGACCTTTCACAAGAATTGTATTAATATTTATACTGGGGATTATAGTAACCACCAAAACAAGTATTTTCTTTGGCAGAATCCATGATTTTATTCCAATAATTATATTAATCCTAGTAGTATTGGGTGTGGTTTCTTATAAATCAAACATTTCACATAAATATGGATGGATATATGGAATAATACTTGGTATGGCAATATTTCTTTTGGGAATATTTGTAACAACAAATAGATTATCCAATAACAAGGTAGTTTGCAAATGTTCAGAGGAGTATCATCGTGGAGAAGTAATAAGTAATCCTGTAGCTAATAAAAATTTCATCAAAGCCCTGCTAACCATTGACGCTAAGATTCATGACAATTGCAATTCAAGTACTAGCTTTAAGGTAATAGCATATATAAGGCGGGATATATACAGCGAGAAAATATTGTATGGAGACGCAATACTATTTAAAGCTTCCTTACTCACTCCGGAGGGTCCAAAGAACCCATTTGAATTTGATTATGGGAAATATTTAATGGGTAATGGTATACACCACATATGTTACATTGATTCAACAGGATGGAAAATAGTTGGTAATAGCAGTCAATTATCTCCAAGAGCATACGGTTATAAATTGCAGTACAAACTTCTTAAAACATTAAAAGGTATAGGTATTCATGGTGATAATTATGATGTTGCTGCTGCAGTTCTACTAGGGTATGGAGACACCATGAGTAAAGAGTTAAAACAAGATTTTGCAAACGCCGGAGCCATGCACATACTGTGTGTCTCAGGGTTACATGTTGGTATAATTTATCTTGTTTTAAATTTCATTCTTAGTTTCTTTAACCAAACCATGGTATCAAGGATTCAAAAGGCAGTTATTTTAATATTATTTGTTTGGATATATGCCATAATAACAGGGCTTTCTGCTTCCATAACAAGAGCAACTCTTATGATATCTGTTTTTATTATCGGCAATTTATTCAGAAGAGATCGTGACACATACAATACATTGGCAGCTTCTGCATTTTTTATATTATTAATTAATCCCATGTCACTTTTTGATGTTGGATTTCAGTTATCTTATGCTGCAGTACTTGGAATTTTGATTTTTTATCGGCCATTATATGAGCTAGTTAGCTTCAAATATACCATTGCAGATAAATTATGGTCAGTAACTATACTTTCCATATCTGCGCAGCTATCTACCTTTCCCTTGGCAGTGTATTACTTTCATATTTTTCCTACTTGGTTTTGGCTTACCAATATTCTAACATTTCCTCTCTCGTTCCTGATAATAGTTACAGGAATTATCTTTCTAGCAGTTAGTTGGATTCCAATTATTTCAGTTTTAGTGGGTAAATGCTTGTTGCTATTTGTTTTTTTATTGAATCAAGTAGTGGATTTTGTGCAGTACCTACCATGGCATGTTATGGAAAACATCTTCTTTTCTTCAGCTATGGTTATATCTATATATTTTGCGATCACATTAGCATATTTTATGCTTTTTGAAAAAAAGATAAGGGCACTCATCCCACTTCTATTATTCCTAATAACGATATCATCATTGTCATTACATAGAAGTATAAATATTCAGACTCAAAAAAGGTTGATAATATATCATATAAAAAGAAATTCTTTAATTGAGTTTATATCTGGCGATAAACAGATAATGATATCTGATAGCAATACAATTAATAACCCGTCAAATATAAATTATCAAATAAAAAACAGCAGATCCAATTGGGGAATAGCACAAAATATGTTAATGGCAGATATGAATACCAGTGATTGTATTAGTGGTATCAACATTACTGGTAACTACATATTATTTGATTCCTTAAAAATATTCATCACAAACGATCTTCCTAAGATAAGCCTATATGATACCATTTCCGTTGATATACTTGTGATAAGTGGAAAAAGCAGCAAAGAAATATCGACTTTGATCAAAAATATATCATTTGAAAAATTGGTTATAGACAATAATATCCCACCCTGGGAAAGAAAAAGAATAATTCAATTATGTAAAGAAAACAACTATCCATTCCATAATGTAAATACTGATGGAGCGCTGGTAGTGGAGTTGTAATATTATATGGAATAGTAGACTAGATTTTAATTAGAACATCATGAATAATAGCTAATAATTATATTGGGATTGTACAGGTAATTGGATGCTATGGGTAATCGCGAAAAAAAAATAATTATTTTAATGATTTGTTTGCAGATATTAAAAAAGCAATTATTTTTGCAGTCCCTTTTGGGGCGAGTTCATTAAAAATTACGGTCTGGTAGTTCAGCTTGGTTAGAATACCTGCCTGTCACGCAGGGGGTCGCGGGTTCGAGTCCCGTCCAGACCGCTTCAGCCACCTTTTTAGGTGGCTTTTTTTATGCCCAAAAATTCTAGATTGTATATTATTGTATGTTTTTGTATAGTTTTTATACATTTACATAAAAATGAAAGGACATAGAATTCAAAAATTAATATTTGTACTATTTTTTGCTTTTTTAGCATCAAATGTTTTCGGTCAGTGGCAACAATTAAATGGACCGGAAGGCGGTTATATTAGGGGTATCATTTCTGATGGAAGTAATATATATGCAGCATCAGGAGGAGGTGTTTTAGTAAGTGATAATGATGGAAGTTCCTGGGAATTTAGGAATGAAGGGCTAAAAAGCTGTGATACAAAATCATTTACCAAGTTAGGCAACTATGTTTTTGTATCAACTGATGAAAATGTGTTTCGCACAAGTAATGCCGGTCAAACATGGGAGCCTTCAGGTTTGGAGTTAAACGGTATTTATACTAAGAATTTAACCGAATGCAATAATGTTTTGTTTGCTGCCACCTACTTACGAGGTATTTATTGTTCGTCTGATACTGGAAATACATGGTCTGCCATTAACAACGGTTTTCCGGCAAAATATGCTTATTATCTTGCAACAGATGGTTCGAATATTTTTGCAGGAACTTACCAGGATGGAATGTATCGCTCAACAGATATGGGCAATAGCTGGGTATCTATCAATAATGGTCTTACTGAGTTAGATATTATGGCAATATTTTGTTTTGGAGGTAAGGTATTTACAAGTACATTATCATCTGGTGTTTTTGTATCTTCTGACGAAGGCAATACCTGGTATCCATTGGGAACAAACATACCCTCTGTAAAGGGCTTTGCAGAATTAAATGGTATGCTTTATGCTGTAACTATGGGCTATGGAGTTTATCAGTCACCTGACTATGGACAAACATGGAGCACTATTAATTCCGGACTTAGTGAAATGGATCTTTGGGCTATTGGAACAAGTGATTCTGTTTTATTTATAGGGACTGATGAAGGACATGTCTACAAAAGAAACTTTAGTGGAGGGAACTGGACAATAAGTAGCGGTCTTTCATTTAACTCTTGTGTAGGGGCAGTTGGTAGCAGTGGTTCAAATTTACTTGCAGGCACTCATGGTTCAGGCTTTTTTACTTCCACAAACAATGGCAATAATTGGGTCAGAATTGGTTCTGTCTGGACAGTTGAAACAAGAGCAGTTATATCATCAGGTCAGAATGTTTTTGCAGGGACTGATATGCTGGGTGTTTTTAAGTCAACAAATAATGGCGGTTCTTTTTCAATGTCAAATACAGGGCTTTCCAGTTCTTGGATTCAAGCCTTTACTATTTGTAATGGAAAACTGTTTGCAGGAAGTGGTGAAGAAGGTGTTTTTGTGTCTTCAAATGCTGGAAACAGCTGGAATCAAATAAATTCAGGCCTTGGAAGTTTAAATGTAACATCTTTAACTAGTGATGGCATTAATATTTATGCTGGAACATCAGATGAAGGTGTTTTTATTTCAAATGATTTGGGGCTTAATTGGACAGCTATAAACAATGGACTAAACACAAACGATATTAGCTATCTCTATTCAGATAGTACTCTAATATTTGCAGGAACAAGTAATAATGGTTTATTTATTTCTGATAATCAAGGTACAAGTTGGAATCAAGCCTCAAATGGCATATCAAATCAGTCAGATATAAGATGCATTTATCACTACGACACATTGTTATTTGCAACTACGGGAAATGGTGAAGTATTTTCTAGTTTAAATTATGGAGACACATGGATTGAGATTACAAATGACCTTACCGGGGCTCCTATATATTCACTAACAGTTTTCAATGATTATTTATACGCAGGAATAAATGCCGGAGGAGTGTGGAAAATGCCACTATCAATGATTACAGGAATTGTAGATAAATCAAATGAATCGAATATTAACATCTATCCAAATCCCACAAAAAACATTCTTACTATTGAAACAAGGGAGTTTTATAATGACAGTTATATTATGATATACTCGCTATCAGGTCAGAAAATAAGAACACAACAGATTCATGATAAGAAAACAACAATTGACATAAGTGCTATTAAGCCAGGTGTTTACTTTGTAAAATATGGAAGTCAGAGCTTGACCCGTTTTATTAAAGAATAAATGTTAATTCAATAACGTGCTACAACACGCACCTTTTTATAAACTTACCACTAATCTTGAGATGCACTTATAAATTATCAATATATTTGAATAAATTAATTAATGATTGAGCACCTCTGTCACGAAAGTGCAGAGGTGCTTCTTTATATTGAAAACCATAAATGTGCTACCATTGCAGTTCATTTAATTGTATATCAATAATTTATTTGGTCCAGATCGCAAACATTACACTTGCTGATAACTGCAATATTTCTATTGCAGGTTTTTTATGTCCAAAAACCCCAAAACGAATAGTTTTGAATAGTTTTGTATATTTATAAATGAAATCTCATATAAATGGATATGGGTATATTACTGTGCAATTAATTTGTAAAATGAATAGAATAGTCCAAATAATAATATTTCTTTTAGTTTTAATCTCTTGTAATAAAGAAGTTGTAAATACTCCTAATCCAGAGAACGGAGATTCGGAGTTTATTTCTGCTGTTGATATTTCAAGGTATCCAGAAATATCAAATGTAAACCCTACATTTTATGATTTGGATGGAAATCAAGAAGACTTTCTAACAATACTTAAGGAAAACGGAATTAATGCTGTTAGATTAAGACTTTGGGTAAATCCACTTAATGAACATTCTGGATTTAATGAAGTAAAGCAGTTTTCCCAAACCCTAAAAACTAAAGGATTTAAAACTTGGTTAACTCTCCATTATTCAGATACTTGGGCAGACCCAGGACATCAAGAAATTCCATTACAATGGCAAGGAATAAGCTTTACCGCTTTGAAAGACAGCGTTTACAACTATACCAAAAAAGTTGTGGACGAAATACAACCTGAATATATTCAAATTGGGAATGAAATAAATCCCGGGTTTCTTCATCCATATGGACATATTTCAAATAATTTTCAGCAGTTTAAAGAATTAATGGATACAGCAATTATAGCAGTAAGAGCAAATACAACTGATACTGAAATAATATTACATTTTGCTGGTATCGATGGATCTGATTGGTTTTTTAATAAAATAAATATTTTAGATTATGATATTATTGGCCTATCCTATTATCCAATATGGCATGGAAAATCTTTAAACAACCTAAAAGACAAAATGCAATCTTTAAGTGAAACTTACCATAAAAAAATAATAATCGCAGAAACTGCCTACCCTTTTGCACTTGATTGGAATGATTGGACAAATAACATTGTAGGTTTAGATGAGCAACTTATTTTACCCGAATATCCAGCAACAATTGAAGGACAGAGAAAATTCATCAAACAAATTATAAGATTAACCAATGAAGTAGAAAATGGAATAGGATTTTGTTATTGGGGAGCCGAATTAATTGCTTGGAAAGGAAATCAATCTACAGATGCTTCCCCATGGGAAAATCAAGCATTGTTTGACTTTGATAATAATGCCTTGCCTGTTTTGAGAGAATTTAATGCTGAGTAAAAACTACTGGCAACAAAGCATGATGAAAATAATTATAGTCTCAATTATTCTAATCCATGGGATAATGACATCTGAACATCTAAATAATCGATTAAGCTAAGCATGCTATTATTAATTTATATATTTACATTCACAAAATTTTATTAGTTAATTAATCTATAAACAACTAGGTATTATGAAAACTCCTTATTTTAAACTATTTATTTTAACACTATCATTTCTTAGCGTAATTGGATGTTCAACTAATGACGAGATTGATATACCGGTAGATAATTCTTGTAACGTAGTTTTATCTGAAACTGCAAGTGTTGATATGTCAGTTACATTTAACGCTAGTGCCAATGGAAATGGCACAATATCATCCCTCAGCTATACTTTTAATGGTAACACTGAAACATTATCAAATCCTGCGTTACCGTGGTCTAAAACAGTAGACGCATTAGCTGGATATATAGAACTAACTATAACGGGCGAAGTTAGTGATGGTGATATAACCGTCTCATTTACAGGTGATGGTGCAGGTGAAACAATATCGCAGGAGCATAGTTGTGTAAATAGCAACTAATAACTTCTCTTAAATCTATAACATTTAACCTTTAGGGATGGCAGATGCTTCCCCTTGGGAAAATCAAGTATTGTTTTACTTTGATAATAATGCCTTACCTGTATTGAGAGAGTTTAAAGGTGAATAAAAACTACTGGTAAAAATGTATATACGACAACGCTCCTAATGGTAGCACCAGTACCGAGATCAATTACGGATACGATTCTTACAAAGAATCAGAATGTAATCTAGTCTTTGAAAATTATCGCTAACTTTCACACTTTTAATTAACTAAAAATTTAATGGGGGACTATATATGGCTGAAATGATACTTGGTGGATTAACAATTTGGTATATACTTACCGCAGGTTCTCTAATATTTCTCATCTGGGATCTCCTTAAGAATACTCCAACCGGAAATGTAATGAAACTGGCATGGGTACTGGTTGTAATTTATACCGGACCCATTGGCTTATTTATCTATTTATTATCGTGCCGACAACCATTACCAAATACTCATGATGCTTTTATTGCTGACCGCTGGAAGCAGGCCGTAGGGTCGTTATTGCATTGTGTTGCTGGTGATGCAACGGGTATCATTATCTCTTCCGCCGTAGTTTTTCACTTTGGATTACCAAACGGTATAGATCTCATAATAGAATATATCTTCGCCTTTTTAGTTGGATTATTTGTTTTTCAGGCATTATTTATGATATCCATGTACAAGGGCAATTACTGGATGGCAGTTAGGAAAACCTTTTTCGCAGAGGCCATTTCGATGAATATGATTATGGCGGGGATGATCCCAACCATGTTAATTTTGATGCAGGTAATAGACGGTGCTCACAATCCTCTTCATATTGAATTTTGGGGAGTGATGTCGCTAGCCACAATGGTAGGAATGGTTACCGCTTATCCAATAAATTTATGGATGGTAACTAAAGGTATAAAACATGGTATGATGTCTGCAACACCCAAACATAAAGGGAAAGAAACAACCAGTACAACTAGTGAAAAAATGGAAGCTAATATGGATATGTCAAAAGGTAAGCAAAATATGCATCATGCTTCCAAAGTTTCAACGTTAGAGCTTTTTGTGATCTTGTTTAGTACATTTGGCCTGCTGGCATTGTCGCTATGGATTACCTCTCTGTATGCTCCAATTACGTTTGTACATTAACTAAATCTGCATCCTAATTTAACATTCTTAAGTCTTACAATATTAACTTTGAGGAAGGGAAATACTCTTTGTAGTCAACTCTAGTAATTATTTGATTTACTAAAAAAGAGTACTAAGCATATTCATAACTCCCTTTTTTATAATTAATACTCTAATCTTTAATCTCTCTTAAGTATTTATATATATTTGTTGCATTGGGATTATAAAAAATAATCCCCCAACAACAAACAAAACATACATTTAAATGAAAAAAATAGCTCTAACACTGCTTATGGCAGCAATGTGTTCATTTTATGTGACCGCACAATCATCAATAACTGGAATTTGGAACACCGAAGATGATAATACTGATATTGAAATTTATCAGGATAATGATGTTTTAATGGGAAAAGTTCACTCTTCGGATAATGAAAAGGTAAAACTGGGTTCACTTATCCTAAAGGATCTAAAGGAAAGTGATGAAGTTTATAAAGGTAAGATATATGCTACCAAAAGAAAAGAATGGTATGATGTTGAGATAACACCCAAGGGCGACAAACTTGACCTTAAAATTGATGCCGGTTTAGTTAGTAAGTCGCTAACCTGGAATAAGGTTAATAAATAAGAAAATAGTTTTTTAACTTTTCATTTTAATAACATTAATTTAGCATTACAAAATTTAGATTAAACATTTATCCGATAAGGGTTGAATAATTTAATAAACCTTATGATAAATAAGTACATATATCTTGTATTTATACTGCTAATTTATTCTGTTATAGCAGAAGGGCAGAATACTGTTTGCTTTGATATCGAACCTAATCCAAATTCTTCTGATCCTGCCTTTAGTGAATTTACTAAGTACATAAATGTATTTGGAATTGGTATTTACGCTGAAGATGGTGTATCAAATGAGAAGGTTAAGCATGTTGCTGCTATTTTTGCAGAGTGGTTGGATAATAATGAAGATAGTATTGTTGACAATTCACTTGTATTGAATGAGCTCTTATCAAGAGGGGCCCTAATGCCTGTTTTTGAAGATGAAGGATCACCAGCAGAGATATCTTTTTTTGAAAATTATAATGGTGATGGTGTGTCAGCTGTGTGCTATGAATTTGAAATCATTACATATCGACCTCTTGTGAATGAATTTGATGCTACAATTGAGGAAAACTTACATACCATTAGCTCATTGGGTTATGCCAACGCCTATCCATCAGCCTTCAGCGAAGAAGAGAACTCAAACTCATTACTAACACTAGCAATGGATTTGGCACGAGGTGGTCATTTTACAAGTATCCCAAACCCCTATCCTCCAGAAGCCTGGTATCACTACGATGATTACACATGTGATTACGAATGTATGGCCACAGAATATTTCTATTGGGGACTAACATCAATGTTAGGGATCCAGGATTATGGTAACAGATGTGCTTACATTTCAAATGAATGGGAACCATGTACTGCAAATCAATTCCAAGTCACTGATACATCATTATATGACTTACTATCAAATCCTATGTATATGTTACCTACAAGTGCGCCAGATGGTAACTACTGCCCTATCACAAGTACCATAGAAGAGCCCAAGTCAAACTTAAATACAGGTGATATAAAGATATATCCAAATCCTGGTGAAGACATCCTAAATATTGAAAGTGAATATGAGATTAACCATATTCAAATAATTGATTCAAATGGAAATTCCGTTAAGGAAGTATCGGTTAACGGAGTTCTTTTATCACTTGATATAACTTCATTAAAAACTGGATCATACATCCTACACATAAACGGTGAAGCAAGTGAGAAGCTGATTATCAGATAAATCACCATAACCACTCTCCTATTATCTCTGTGGTTGACGCTTTATATCTTCTCAGTTATTGAGTAATACATAATTATCAATGCTTTCAGCTCAGTTTACAAGATTTTACATTTTGATTTCTACCCCTTAATTCATAGTTTTACATCGCAATTGATCTATGTCAGAAGAAAGAAAAATATCTGCGGTTATAATTACCTATAACGAGGAGAATAATATCAAACGATGTTTAAACTCTTTGAAGGATATAGCAGATGAAATTATTGTTGTTGACAGTTTTTCAACGGATAAAACAGAGACAATCTGTGCCGAGTTCGGAGTCCGGTTTGTTAAACATAAATTTGATGGGTATATTGAGCAGAAAAACTGGGCACGCGAGCAGGCTTCACACAATATTGTACTATCTCTGGATGCTGATGAAGCCCTTGATAACAGGTTGCAAGATTCAATTTTAGCAATCAAAAAAAACTGGCAGTACGATGCTTATAAAATGAACCGTTTGACTAATTATTGTGGTAAATGGATTCGGCATACGGGCTGGTATCCTGATACCAAATTACGCCTATGGGATAATACCAAAGGTCATTGGACCGGTGAAAACCCACATGATGAATTCAAACTATTTGATGAGTCATCTAATGTTGCCTTACTGAATGGCGATATTTTACATTATAGCTATAATGAACTATCTGATCATGATAAGCAAATTGATTATTTTACTGATATAGCGGCACATGCCTATGTCAAAAATGGCAAGTCTCCCTTTATTATGCAGAAGTACGTTAGTGGATTTCATAAGTTCATTAAGTGTTATGTTTTTAATTTGGGATTTTTAGATGGTAAAGAAGGATGGATTATCAGCAAGAAGTCCAGTTATGCGGCATATCTCAAGTATCAAAAAATTAATGCACTAATCGACAGGTCAAAAAGATAGTAGTAAGTTGTAATTATAGTACCTATAATATAATGATATCAATACCTTTAACAGGAATGTTATGGTAAAAACATCCTGATTATACAATTATATTTCATGGGAATTAATACACCAAGAATTAATATATTTACACTCATTTTAATGGATTGCTTTTGGTGTATTAAAAAAGGATTAATTTAAAAATGATTCTTGATATTAAAAGACTATAAGTATGAGGAACATTTGTTTTTTTAATAGTATAAAATTTTGGGGTGGTGGAGAAAAACTACACCTGGAAAACGCTATTGAATTTAAAAAGATAAATTATAATGTTTTTCTTGCATGCAAATTAAACTCTACATTATGGAAAAAAGCGGCCATTGAAAAAATCCAGACATTTCCAATAACAGTGGGAAATATATCCTTCATGAATCCCTTTAAACTTCTGAGGCTTATACTTTTTTACAGAAACAATAATATAGACACAGTTATATTTTCTTCTTCGCAAGACCTAAAGACAGGAAGCATATCTGCATATTTGGCAGGTGTAGAAAGGATAGTGTATTTAAGGGGGTTGGCTGTTCCCATAAAAAACAGTTTGGTAAATCGTATCATATTCAAACATATTCTTACTCACATAATACCTAACTCTGAGGAAACAAAAAGGAATATGTTAAAGTATTTAGGTAAATATGTTTCCGATGAAAGAGTTAAAACAATTTATCATGGAATAGATCTGGAAAAGTTAAAGTGTGCTGATGATGATAAACTTGAAATAATCAGGGAAAAAGGACATGGTATTATTCTAGGTAATGCAGGTAGGTTAACAAAGCAGAAAGGACAGGATAAATTAATAGATATTGCCAAAAAACTTAAGGAACGAGACATTGATTTTACACTTTTTATAGCTGGAACTGGCGAACTACAAACTGAATTGGAGGGCCTCATAGATAAATATCACCTTAACAATAATGTTATTTTATTGGGATTCATAAAAGATATGGAAATATTCATGAATTCAATTGATATATTTCTTTTAACATCAATATGGGAAGGTTTTGGGTTTGTATTGGTTGAAGCTATGATAAAATCAAAACCCATTGTTGCCTTTGATATAACTAGTAATCCTGAGGTAATTGAAGGTAATAGATCAGGTTTTCTTGTGGATTATCCTGACCTTGATATGTTTGCAAAAAAAACCTCCATGTTGATGGAGGATGAATCACTTCGCAAGACTATGGGTTATGAGGGGGCAAAAATTGTGAAGGAGAGATTTATTTTAGGGGATAGAGTGCGTGAAATTGAATCGTATTTGATAACAACGGCAAGCAGTACGAAATCATAAATAGTGAAATTCAATTATAACAAGCCTATATTTAAACTACCAGATATAGTTCTCTTTTAATTAAATCATCGCCCAGGTCTGCTATTGTTTTGTTTTGAAACCACTTTAGAAGTTCATCTCTGCAACCTTTGAAAATATTATGTATTGGACATGGCTGATCATCTGAGCATTGGGATAACCCCAACCCACACAAGGAAAAGAATGGCAGGTCTCCCATTGCCTCAACTATGTTTAACAAAGGTTCTTTAGTATTTTCTTCAGAGACATAAAAACCACCTCCAGGTCCTTTTAGGGAGGTTATAACGTTAACTCTCGCAAGGTCTTGTAATATTTTACCAGTATAAGCTGTAGGCATTTTTAGAGCTTCGGACACATCTTTACCCCCTTTTAGCCCTATTTTAGGATCACTCTCTATTGACAAATAAAGTACAGCTCTTAATGCATACTTAGTCTTCTGTGATAGCATAAAATTAGTTTTAATGATTATTTAAAAGCAAACTCATACCAGCATACTACGAAGCAAATTTAATTATTATGTTTCAACCACGACAAATTATTGTAAACAATCACTAGATTTTTTACAAAAAAAATATATTTTGAAAATATATTTGGGTTTTAGCCCATCAATTCTTTTTCCATTTTAATTGCTTTTGGAAAAAGAATATTATTTTCAAGATGAATATGCTGATGTAAATCTCTTTCAAATTCGTCAAGTTTGCTATATAATAGCTTATAGGAAGAGCAACCATCAGCAGGTGGAGTATATGAGTTACTCAGATCATTAATCTTATGAAAGTCCTCTCCCACAGCAGTATGCTCTGTTTCCATCATATTAATAACATTTTCAATGCTACCAAAGGGACTTGCCTCTATTTTTCTATTAAGATTTTTAGCCTCTGACAGCTTCTTTATATAGGGAAATAGAATTTCTTCTTCCTTGTGCATATGAAGTTTCAATTCCTCGGATATGCCTTTAAAATACCTTGCTATTTCCATTAATTCAGGTCTAGATTCTCCATGAACAGTTGCAACTCTTATACTAAATTCATCTAGCATTGGGAGAGCCTCTTCAACATATTTATGATGGGTATTTACTATATAGTCTATCAAAAAATCTAAATTCCAGTTTTTGAAATCATGTTGCCGTGTTTGAGTCATATTATAAACTTCTGATAGTGCTTCTTCAACATTTGCAATATCAATTCCCTTATCATCGCATGCTTCTTTAAGAGTTTTGTTTCCACCGCAACAAAAGTCAATGCCAAATTTGCTTAAAATCTCAGCTTTGCGATAATCATCAACAACTAGCTCACCCACTGTTAATGGAAAAGCATCAGTATTCATTTTACTAATTTGAACGTCCCATTCCATAGGGCCTTCCTTTAAGTACTTCCATTCGAATGTATTTCCTCTTTCCGACTGTAATTGAAAATATAGTGGTTTTGGATCATGATCGTTATGTATAATAAAAGCTTCACCGCCTTTAAGTGCATCGAACCTATCAAAAATAGTTGGGTGCTTGAGCCTGGGTTCAATTTTAGTTACATCTAAAGTCTCCATATAAAATATTGTTTAAAATGATTTATTGTTATGCAAATATAATAATTCATTTTAATTAAAAGACTAATTTGTCTTTTATTATATTTGCATTTTAAAACTTTGTTATAAAACTGCATTTGTGAATTTAGATACAGGTTATAGCGTAGAAATTAATAACAACAAAAAAATAAGAAGACATGAAAAATATTTTAATCGGCCTAATTGCCTTAGCAACTGCATATTCATGCTGTGATCATAATATTAGTGAATCATCCAACAAATTGAACGATGGCAATAAATGGGAAGTTAATGATGATATGAAAATTCATATCATACAAGGAGAAGACATATTTCAAGCTTATGTTTCTGAAGACAAATCAGATTATAAGGCTCTTGCAAATGAATTAAAAGACCAGAACAATAAGTTAATCGAGAGTTGTTCAATGACAGGACAGAGCCATGATGAACTTCATAAATGGCTAATGCCCCATCTAGAACTTGTTGATAAGCTGGGAAATTCAGAAAGCAACGAAGAGGCTAAAAAACACATAAGTGACCTAAAGCTTTCTTACCAACAGTATAACCTTCATTTCAAATAACATAATTGAATAATTATGTATTACAACCAGTGATTTACATATACATATTGTAAAATCCACCCATAATTAATCAGGATTTCTAAAATGTAATTTTCAAAGCATTGCTTATTATCACAAACTTTTTTTTAAGTTTGGCGCCTAATATTTATAAAGACTATTTAAATGAATAAAATAAGTATATATATATCAGCATTATTAGTAACTGCAATGGCTATATCATCTTGTAATAAGGATGATATATCGAATGAAGATCAAATCGTTATACCAGAGGGATATTCTCTTTTATGGTCAGATGAGTTTAATGAAAACACATTGAACCTAGATAAATGGGAATATGAAACAGGTGATGGCACAGATTATGGATTGCCAGTTGGATGGGGAAACAATGAAATGCAGATATATACCGAAAGCATCAACAATTCGGGTATTACAACAGATAATGAAATGTCGGTGCTATATATCACCGCACTGAGTGATGGTGATGGCGGATATACCTCTGCAAAATTGCATTCTCTGCCACTTTCTTCAAATGCTACAGGCATTACATTCGGTAAGATTGAAGTTAAGGCAAAAATGCCCCAAGGAAATGGCTTGTGGCCAGCAATATGGATGTTGGGAGATAATATTGACCTAATTGACTGGCCAGGATGTGGAGAAATTGATATAGTAGAAGTACTGGGTAGTAACCCATCAAAGATGTATTCTACCGTTCATTATACCACCGAAGAGCACAAACATGGTGAAATCCAGTCTAGCTATACATTAACGGATGGAACATTTGCTGATAGTTATCATATATACGGAATTGACTGGACTCCAGAAAAAATAATCTTTAGTATGGATGGCACTAAAACACATGAGATAATCATCAAAGAAGACATGAAAGAATTCCTAAGAAGTTTTTACATGAACCTTAATGTTGCTGTTGGAGGAAATTGGCCAGGTTACCCTGATAATACTACAACGTTTCCTCAAACCATGTATGTGGATTATGTTAGAATATTTACAAAGGATGGTTTTAATGCTCCAACACCTCCAGAATTGGACATTGAAGAAGAAACCATAGGCCAAATAATCGAACCATCTCTCGCACAGAATGCCATTAATGACAATTTCACATATTTGGGAGATGCTACTGTTTTAGTTTGGGGTAGCGGTGGTGAACCAAATTTATATGCTTCTGAAATAGCCATAAACGGTGATTCAAGTCTTGCTTATAATTTTCCTGGCTCTGGCTGGGGAGGTGGATACATAGAGCTCATGGAACCAAAAGATCTTAGTGGGTATACTAATATTAAATTTTCCCTTAACTATCCTGATGAGATGACTACTGCAGAAATTAAGGTAGAAAGTCCTTCAACAAATTTTTCTATTTTCCTAATTGACTATACGGGTGTTGATGTGGGAAACGGCTTTGTGGAATACACTATTCCTTTGTCTGATTTTGCAGATGTTGATTTTACAGAAATAACCATTCCTTTTTCTCTATGGAACCCTCAAGATGCTGAATTAAACTATGTTAGTGGCGCAATATTAATTGATAACATTTACTTTACAAATTAATAATTTATAATTTGTTGTGTTTATGGAGTAAATTAAGAAATTATCCTAACAATTTTATTTTTGTTAATTTCACTAAAAAATTTAAAATATCTAATTACATTACTATTGGTTAAAGAAGTCGAAGAAACAAGCATTATTCCACTTTAATTCACAATAATATCAAACAAAAACAAATGAATAACATTCGATTAGTAATTATATCCATGACAATACTCCTAACGAGTATATCATTAGTAGCCCAAGATATAGAAAAACTTGCAAAAGCTTCACAAAACCCTGTGGGTGACCTAATAAGTATCCCGTTTCAAAATAATACAATGTTTAACATTGGGCCATATGATAGGTCTTTGAACACCTTGAATATTCAACCGGTTTACCCAATAAATCTGAGCGAAAAATGGAATATAATTACTCGCACCATCATTCCTGTGGTTTCTAAACCCGACTTTTCCATGGAAACTGGAGGTAACACAGGACTTGGTGACATAAACATAACTGCATTTTTATCTCCGTCAAGCCCTGGCAAAATTATTTGGGGATTGGGACCGGCAATTCTATTACCAACTGGTTCCAAAGACATAGGTGGAGGCAAATGGGCTGCTGGTCCATCGGTGGTTGCACTTAGCATGCAAGGACCATGGGTAGTAGGTGTGTTGGTTAATAACATATGGTCGTTTGGAGGTGATAGCGACAGAAGTGATATCAACACCATGCTTCTTCAATATTTTATTAACTATAATATGGAAAATGGCTGGTATATTACCTCCTCTCCAATAATAACTTCAGATTGGGAAGCTTTGGATGGTCAGCAATGGATTGTTCCTTTTGGTGCTGGTGTGGGTAAGATCGTAAAGATTGGTAAGCTCCCATTAAACATAAATACTCAGGCATTTTATAATGCAGTAAAACCAGACATGGGACCAGACTGGTCATTTAGGTTTCAGTTACAGCTAATGTTTCCAAAATAGAAATTGCTAGGAAGGTTTTGTTAAAGCACAGTACCCTTTAGTTCCCGATGTTTGTAAAAACATTCAAAACATCATCATCATCCTCAATCTTGTCGAGCATTTTGTATATCTCTTCCAGTTGTTCCTCTGTGAACTCAACAGGAGAAGTGGGTATTCTTTGTAACTCAGCTTTTTCAACTGCAATACCTTTTTCTTCAAGACCTTTTGAGATGCTGCCAAAATTGGTATAGTCGCCAGTTACAATAATCTTATCATCTTCCTCAACTATCTCCTCAAGGCCTTCATCAATGAGTTCTAGCTCTATTTCTTCAAGGTCAGTGTCATCGGTTCTCACAAACTCAAATACTGCT
>Ga0257116_1000046_pt1 | contig 144573 bp, 148 predicted proteins | sample SI112_120mmetaG_FD_190150 | JGI IMG/M metagenome (GOLD analysis project Ga0257116, IMG submission 190150) | Marine microbial communities from Saanich Inlet, British Columbia, Canada - SI112_120m | ecosystem: Environmental > Aquatic > Marine > Inlet | place: Canada: British Columbia | collected...
TTCAGATGAGGAAGCGTATTAACATGAAATCGCAGCACCATGAGGTGTTTGCTTAATATGTTGGAGGCCCGGAAAGTGTCTCTTATTTTTTAAGCGATCTTGTCCGAATTACTTTGACGACTTACACCCCAACCCATTCAATCCCATCACCACCATAAAGTACAGCCTGCCTGAGGCAGGCTCAGTACAGCTCTTGATCTTAAATATTTTGGGACAAGAAATCATGAAACTCCAAAATGAGGTTCAAGCCCCAGGCAATTATGAAGTGCAATGGAATGGCCTTGATCAAACAGGCAAGCCAGTGGATACCGGTGTGTATTTCGCGAGGTTAGAAGCTGGGAATTATTCTGAAACCATTAAGATGGTTTATTTGAAATAATCCTGGTCTCTAAGCAGTTGACTACAAATCAGTTGCCATTCCTCGATATACTGCAGGCTAACTGATTGCCGAGCGAAAACAACTTTCAGCCTCTAGCGGGCTGATGTCCATCCAGCAATGGAGCAGTTTCCAAGCCTGTTTTTCACTTACAAAAGCGTAAACATTGCTGGCATCGTTCTTTTTTGAATGAGCAGAATTACAGACACTTATGCAAAGCCTGGCTGCTATCAAATAGTACAAAACGGCTATCTCACTATCTTCAATTGCCATTACCTGATGATATGATTTTAGAATAGTAGCAGCCCATCCTAAAGGATTCTCCTTGTCAAAGCATGCATAGGCTATAGCTACAGCCAATTCATTAATAAGCGGAGAGTATGCCAGGTCTCCGAAATCAATTAACCCAGATATTTCTCCATTATTCACCAAAACATTCCACTCGTTGGCATCATTGTGAATGATAGATTTTCTTAATTTGTCAAGCACTGGAGAAACATTTTCCTCAAACTGCTGAAAGAAATGGTTTACGATATTGCGGTCTTTTAAGTCATCGATATCACTTATATATTTTTCATTCATATACAAATACTGAATGCCCCATTCCCATTGTCTTGCCTTAATGGTGTCATTGTTAAACGCCTGAAGTTTCATATTCATTTGAGCCAGAAAGACCCCAAAAGATTGAAATAAGATTTTGGAATGTGGTACTTCTCCTAAACTTTCCCCTTCGAGAAAAGAGAGCATCCTACAGATTGTTTCTTGCCCCGCTATTTCAAGGGCCTTAACCAGTGAGCCATCTATAAACGGAATCGGTTTGGGAAACTTATTCTTTTTCATGTTCTGCAGAAACAAAAGCGTTTCATTCTCCGCTTCCACCAGGGCAATAGATCCTGTGTTTAGGGAGTATGTTTTAAAGATAAATTTTCCGCTTTCAGCTTTGATTAAGTAATTTGCATTATCATAGCCATTGAGTTGTTTTATCTCAATCTCTTGGAAACCAAAATGTTTTTGTAGAAGTTTGTTCATATTTAAATGTATTACAATGTGAATGTATCAACAACAAGATTGCTCAAACTGACAGTATTTGATATTAGCGATTGAGAGGTAATGGTTTTTCTGGATGATGTCAATTCATAAGGCAAATTCGAAGGGCAGTGGATCTGGATGAATCAGCATGGGAATCAAGTGGGTACAGGGGTATATTTTGCCCGGCTACAAGCTGGGAATTACTCCAAGACGATCAAGTTGGTTTATTTGAAATAGGAGGGATTGTGGGCATTGCAGGGCGGTTCGGGTATACAATTATACTTAGTTCATGTTGTTTGATATTCACTTGTGAAGAAGATTCAGATCCACTCCCAGATCGTGACTTTAAGCAGGATATGCGGGATTTTGTTCAAAGCATCAGCAACAATGCCCGAGATGTTGACTCCGATTTTATCATTATTCCACAAAATGGACATGAACTCTTAACAACCGATGGAGAAGAGACTGGTTCACCGGCAATGAACTACATCTCTGCAATCAATGGTGTTGGCAGGGAGGATTTATTTTACGGGTATGATGATGATAATGAGGCTACCTCTGTCAATGATAGAAATTACATGATTAATTTCATGGATATCGCCGAAGAAAATAGCATTGAAGTACTCACGACTGATTATTGCTGGACCCACGACAAAATGGATGATTCATACGATCAGAATATGGTAAAAGGTTATATATCATTTGCAGCAGATCATAGGGAACTGGACAATATCCCTGCCTATCCCAGCACACCTTCCAACGTCAATGCAGCTGCAATCACGTCTCTTGCCGAGGCAAAGAATTATCTGTATCTATTAAACCCCGAAGGATTTAGTTCAAAAGATCAATTCCTCCAGGATCTGCGCATGACCAATTATGATGTTATCATTCTGGACCTTTACTTTCAGGGGTCAGTAGAATTGACGAGCTCTGAGATTGAGTCTTTGAAAATAAAATCGGACGGCGGTTCTCGATTAATAATTGCCTATATGAGTATTGGTGAAGCCGAGGACTATCGGTTTTACTGGAAGAGTAGCTGGAATAGCGATTCACCATCTTGGCTAGAGGAAGAGAATCCACTCTGGGCGGGGAATTATAAGGTCCGATATTGGGAGGCAGGGTGGCAAAAGCTTATATATGGTGAAGATTCTTCATATCTCACAAAAATTCTAACCACAGGATTTGATGGAGTATATCTGGATATAATCGACGCATTTGAATATTTTGAAACGCAGTAACCCCCACACCTCTTTGAGTATTCACGACATTTCAGCTAAACGATCAAGATGGAGTATTTGAAATAAATATTGGGATACAATGAGTGAAGCACAAGAAGTACCATTATGTACGCCCGATATGATTAATATCATCATGATATAATATTGCTCATGTAACGTCATTAAGAAAAGCATGTTATATCCATGTTTTTGTATGGGTTCTATCCTGATCAGTACTCATGGTACAATTCTTGAGTCAAGGATCACAATGGCTTGTGAAATCGCCAGCTATCGATTTTCAATGCAATTGCCAGAGAACGATGGTAAATGATCAGGAAAAACTAGTTATGAAAAACATTCTAAAGCTGATTTGGAATTTTGAAGAATCTCGTTTAAGGGCCGCGTATCGCGTTTTTCTGGAAATAATTGCATATTTCCTGGTATCACTCGTGCTCAAGAAAAGCCTACAACAAGTTATTGATTTGCCCGAATATTTAGATGGATCCACGCCCTTGTGGTTTATTCTTGTGTTAACATGCATACGAATGGGTCGGATCGGGACCGTCTGGCTAGCGGCCAAGTATCTGGACAAGCGCCTGATTAGCGATTTTGGCATGCTTTTTAACAAAGAATGGTTTATAGAATTAATGTTTGGCCTTCTACTTGGTGCTGTCGCAATGACAGGTATTTTCTTGGTGGAACTTGCAATGGGCTGGGTGACTATCTCTGAAACATTGCATGTTGGTTTGGCGGATAGATCTTTTGTTGCGGGTATGTTCTCATTTTTTATTCTTCTGTTCATTGTTGGGATTTCAGAAGAATTGTTTTATCGAGCTTACATACTGCAGAATTTTGCAGAAGGTTTAAACTTTAGAAACAAACCTGTCCATGCAGTCCTCTATGCTGTTTTAGTATCTTCAATTATTTTTGGGCTCACCCACGCGCTTAATGACAATGCAACATTTACCAGCACTATAAATATCATGTTGGGTGGAATATTCTTAAGTGTTGGCTATATACTAACAGGACGTCTTGCCATTTCAATTGGATTGCATACTACTTGGAATTTTTTCCAGGGAAATATTTTTGGTTTTGCAGTAAGCGGAAATGCATTTTTAAAAGATTCAGTATCTTTAATTGAAATTGAACAAAGTGGACCAACTGTATGGACTGGAGGGCCTTTTGGTCCAGAGGCAGGTATTTCAGGATTGATCGCAATGCTGGTAATAACATTAACTGTTATAGGCTGGATTTATATCAGGACAGGTCGAATTAAAATCTACTCACCTCTGGCGGTTGCTCCTAACAAAAGCGCATATCCATTGACCATAGACTCATGAATATTGGGATACCGCCTGTTTCACTATCTTGTAGGTGACTGATTTATAGTAGGTTACGCAACACAGTCATTTGACTCTTAATCAATTGGTCCAAAGTTCAAACCCAAATTATGTCATAGAAGTAATAGCAGCCTGTTTGACCGCTGCGCGCTTGAAAACAGGTTTTGTTGATATCGAAAACCCCAGGAAAGCCCCGCGTTTTTTAAACCATTTGAAGACTTAAAATCTCCCTAAAACAAAAAAACCCGGGTGAATCTCCCGGGTTTTTAATTTTGATCAGGGCTATTGATTAATAGCGGCTGGTCTGACGGCTACGCTTGGCTGCTTTAGCGCGGCGTAAGCGACGGTCTTCTGAGGGCTTCAAATAGAAGGAGTTTTTCTTAACATCTTTTAAAATGCCGGCTTTCTCGTATTTCTTCTTGAAACGCCTTAAGGCTTTCTCAAAGGGCTCATCCCGTTTTACGGTTACCATAACTGACATAGTGCGATCTCACCTCCTTCTAAATTAACCTAAATAGGTCTGCAGTTTGCGACTTCGGGATTTGTGCTGGAGACGCTTGATAGCTTTCTCCTTGATCTGACGAACACGTTCCCGCGTCAGGTTGAATTCTTCCCCAATTTCATTGAGGGTTAATGCATATTCACGATCAATACCAAAGTACATACGGATAACTTCCCGTTCTCTGTCTTTCAGAGTGTCCAGGGCTGATCGAATTTCTTTTTTTAATGAATCAGACATGAGATCGAAATCGGGAGCATCTTGATGCTCATCCTCAATCACATCCATGAGTGAATTTTTCTCTTCTTCCTGGAAAGGTGCATCCAGTGAGTGATGACGCTTGGAAATACGGATAGCGTCAGCCACTTCTTCAGGGGCCATATCCAGTTCCTTGGCGATTTCACGCTCAGTAGGCGTTCTTTCCAGTTTTTGCTCCAAACGATCTGAAGTCTTGGAAATCTTGGAAATAGTACCAACCCGATTCAAGGGCAGGCGCACAATACGTGAATGCTCAGCCAGAGCCTGGAGAATGGATTGACGAATCCACCAGACAGCGTAGGAAATAAACTTGAAACCACGTGTCTCATCGAAACGCTCAGCAGCCTTGATCAAACCAAGATTTCCCTCATTAATGAGGTCAGTCAAAGGCAGGCCTTGACCCTGATAATCTTTGGCTACAGAGACAACAAAACGGAGGTTGGCTTCAGTTAATTTTTTGAGTGCAAGACGGTCACCCTGCTTGACCCTCTGGGCCAGAGAGATCTCATCTTTTGGATCCAGCGGTTCATATTGACCAATTTCCTCAAGATACTTACTGAGGCTGCGATTTGTGTCTCCACCGATCCTTTTAACTTTTTTAGCCATAGGCTCCTTCCGTTACTACTTTGACCGCAATTGATACAAAGCCAGCGAAATTAATTTTATACCCTACACCTGTCAAGGGATAAGGAAGCATTCATTAGATTAAAAAAGGGAGCTAAAGTGACAAATTATTATGATTTATGTTCAAAATCTCTGTGCTGTGGAAATGGCCTGGGATTGTTATTTTATCAGTCTTCTTAGAATACCATGGCCTAACCCATGGGGAGGTAACAAAAACCAGCGGGGCGCAGTTGATCAATCTGAAAGGATTACATGACGGCAGAGACTCAAGCACAAAACCATTTTTATGATGGTTGGATTTATCGTAAAATTCTCGATCCATCCCTGACAGGCATAAGAAAAAGAGTATCACGACTCATACCTGAGAACAGTACGGTTGTAGATATTAGATGTGGCACTGGTGATCAATTATTTTATATCTCCAGGCAAATTCGAGCTGGCGTCGGAATTGAACTATCTTCAACCATGATAAATACCTGTCAGGAACAAGCCAGAATTAGGAAAATCACAAACTGTGATTTTCTGCTGGCTGATGCCAGGGATATAGCTTCTCATGGCGATCAGACATTTGACTATGCCATTACCAGTATGGTCATTCATGAAATGCCTGAAGAGCTTCGTATACCTGTACTAAGGGAGATGATTCGACTGGGGAAACAACTTATTTTGGTCGATTGGATTTACCCGCAGCCTAGTCTCTGGAAAAAGTTCAGCACACACTTTGTTGAGCGCATGGCAGGCAAAGCACACTACGCCGGCTTTCGATCTTTTATAAAACAGGGCGGGATGCCAGCACTCATAAAGACCCTTGGGCTGGAAACGATTGAAACCCAAATTACAGGCAAGGGAACGATACAACTCTGGTTGTGTAAATCAAAATAATAAAGGGGAGTTGGGTAACTATGAAACAGAAGCTTGAGTTGTGGAGAGATGCGAACGGTACTCCTCATGTTATGGCAGAGTCACTGGAGGATATGTATTGGGGACAGGGTTATGTGCATGCCCGTGATAGAGGTATGCAAATCCTGCTCATGCGTATCCTGGGACAGGGGCGTGGTAGTGAATTGCTAGATGCCAGTGATGATATGTTGGCCATTGACACCTTTTTTCGACGTATGAATTGGCGTAGCAAAACTGAACCTGAACTTGAAAAATTATCCCCGGAAAACAAAAAACTCCTGCTGGCTTATTGTGATGGTCTTAATGTTGCTTTTGTGGAAAAAACACCCTGGGAATTCAAATTACTGGGCTATAAATTTGAAAAATGGCTACCTGCTGACAGCTTCATGTTGTCACGTATGGTGGGCTATTTAACCCTCTCTCAATCACAAGGCGAGATTGAAAGACTCTTTGTTGAAATGGTCCAGGCAGAGGTTAGTGCTGAAAAACTGCAGGCTCTTTTTCCAGGCATTTTAGGGGGTCTGGATATTGATCTGATCAAGCAGGTCAAACTTCATGAACGCATTGTTAATCCAGCCACCCTGTGGAATTTGGCAGTTCCCAGAGCCATGGCCTCCAACAACTGGGTTATTTCAGGAGAGAAGACCCAGTCGGGTAAACCAATTTTAGCCAATGATCCTCATTTAGAAGTAAATCGACTACCAAATATCTGGAGCGAGATCGTGCTTGGATGTGCTGGCCGGACTACCATGGGCGGGTCTATGCCCGGTATGCCTGCCGTAATCGTGGGGCGCAATCCGGACCTGTCCTGGGGAGCAACCTACTCATTTGTTGATGCAGTGGACTCCTGGATTGAGCAAGTTAAAGACGGCCAATACTATCGCACAGAAGATGATCAATGGCATGATTTTGAGATTCGTAAGGAAGTAATCAAACGCAAGAAAAAAGACTCCGTCACCATTAAATTTTATGAAAATCAGCATGGATCCCTTGATGGCCCACCTGTTGAAGACGGTTACTATTTAAGCACACGCTGGGCAGCTTCTGACTCAGGTGCTGAAGCAGTAACTGCCATTCTAAGCATGTGGTCTGTCAACACCGTTTCAGACGGGATGAAGGCCTTGGGACCCATGGAATCAAGTTGGGATTTCGTACTAGCAGATGTTCAAGGCAACATTGGTTTTCAGATGTCAGGCAGGGCGCCTGTTCGTCGGGAAGGAATTAGTGGTTTTGTACCTCTACCAGGCTGGAAATCAGAAAATGACTGGCAAGGTTATCATTCATATCTGGATATGCCCCGGGTTCTGAACCCGGAACAGGGCTATATATCTACAGCTAATCATGATCTGAATCATCTGGGGAAAATCAGTCCAATCAATATGCCCATGGGTTCTTATCGGTCCAACCGGATTGACGCTCTGCTTGACAAGGGCTCTTCCTTTGGCGTTGAGGATATCTTCAAAATGCATGGTGATCTGTATTCGCTGCAAGCCCAGATCTTTATGCAAATTCTAAAACCGATGCTGCCGGAGACTAAGCAGGGCAAAATTCTCAAGGAGTGGGACCTGTGTTATGATGCGCATAGCCAAGGTGCTTTCCTGTTTGAACAATTTTACAAGGAACTAATCAGAGAGGTCTTTGGTAAGGGCGGTCTTGGGGCAACAGTTACTGACTACCTCTCCAGTGAAACAGGCACCTTTATTGATTTTTATGCCAATTTTGACATGGTTCTTTTGGCTGATTCCAGTCCCTGGTTTGGCGACAGAGATCGCGATCAGATCTACAAATTGGTCTTGGAGCAAATTTCATCGATTGAGGTCAAAACCTGGGGGTCAGTCCAGCAATTCTCCATGAATCACATTTTGTTTGATGGCAAAATGCCAGGATTTCTTGGTTTTGATAAGGGACCAATCACCGGTGTGGGTGGTCGGGCAACCATCCATCAGGGTCAAATCTACCGCAGTGCAGGTCGGGTAACCACCTTTATGCCGTCTTTCCGGATGACTATGGACATGGCCACTACAGAGATGCATTCCAATCTGGCTGGAGGGCCAACGGATCGGCGCTTCTCCAAGTGGTACACTTCTGGATTACAAGACTGGTTAGAGGGTAAATATAAACAGACCAGGCCAGAGGAGGACCAGCCCAAATTAAAATTATAAATCAGTCTTTGTTAATTGCCCGGAATAAAGCTCAAGCTCTTCTTTGGGTTCACTTTGGCATCCAGCCTAGTTTGATTTATTTATATAGATGATTTGATATGAATTATCTCGCACACCTGTTGATCTCCCCCGAGGATGGCTTGTCTCGCCTTGGAAATATTATGGCCGACTTTATGCGGGATGTTAACCAGGAGTCATTACCACAAAAAGTCTGGGAAGGTATCCAGCTTCATCGTTCAGTTGATGGCTACACAGACTCTCACGAAGTAGTTAAGGATTTGCGTAAGCATTTCAGTCCCGAAAAACGTCGCTTCTCAGGTATTGTTCTGGATGTTGTTTTTGACCACTTCCTGATCAAACATTGGGAAAAATACTCAGCAGATGAGTTTCATGCTTTTGTAGATCGGTCTTATGAAGATCTCTGGCAACATCGTGAGCTTATGCCCGCTCGTATGGAGATGGTGGTGGGGTGGATGATCAAGCGAGACTGGATTAGATCCTATGCTGAATTGGAACATGTAGGACGGGCTCTGGATGGGTTGGCGGGGCGACTGAAACTGAAGCATGATTTTCACGGTTCCATTGAGGAAGTCCATCAACACTACGAATCGATTGAGGCTGGTTTTTTAAAGTTTTTCCCCGACCTGCTTCAGCATGTCAAACAGAGAGAGACCTAAATCATTAACTGATTGAGTTTCACAACATGAAAAGTAATTAATCCTGATGTCAAATAAACCGATGATATCGGAGGTGATTTATTCTATTATCTCTCGGCTAAAAAAATTATTGAAAGGGAATAAAATGCGGTTCAAAATATTTGTTATAACAATGATGGCAGTGATGATGATTGTGGCCTGTGATTCTAAAGAAAGAGTTAAGGCTCCAGGGCACAATCCACAAGCTGCAGCTCCCCAACAGGCAATGGGTAATGCACACACCGTTCTGGTAAAAGAAGTCATTCAGGCTAAGAGCTATACCTACCTGTTTGTTACTGAAGACAGCCAGGAATACTGGATTGCCACAGCCAAGCAACCCTTTGATGCAGGCATGACGCTGCATTATGATGAGGGTCTGGAAATGCAGGATTTTACCAGCAAAGAAATTGAGAGAACGTTTGACAGTATTTTCTTTGTCGGACAGATGCGCGGTACTTCGAGTGCCTCAGCCCAAGCCTCAAGCGGGAAAAAGGCTATGGAGCCCTCTAAAGATATTTCCATTGAGAAAGTTGCTGGTGGTGTAAGCATTCAGGAACTTTATGCTAACAAAGCTGACTATGATGGCAAGGTTGTCAGCGTACGTGGCCAGGTCACCAAATTCAATGCTGGCATCATGGGTCGCAACTGGGTTCATCTCCAGGATGGTACAAAATCAGGGGATGCCTTCGATCTTACCATTACCACTCAGGCAGTAGTGAGCAAAGATGATGTGGTGGTGTTTAGCGGTAAAGTCGCTTTGAATAAAGACTTTGGAGCAGGCTACAAGTATGACCTGATTATGGAAGAGGCTGATCTTTCCGCGGAGAGTTAAAACTCAAAATATGAATCAAATAAAAAGGCGAGGTTAAAACCCCGCCTTTTTTTATAGCTCAAAAACTGGGCTAGTCGAGTTTCACAATCTTGATTGCCTGGTTAAAGTTTGGACCCTGAAGATTGAAAAAGTAGATACCACCAGCCATCTGTAAACCTTGATTGTTGTTTCCATCCCAGACAATAGAATAGTCACCAGTCGACAAACTCTTGCTCACCAGGGTCTTGACCGCTCTTCCCCGTAGATCCAGGACAGAGATCGACACCAGCATATCCCGTTCCAGGGTATAGCTCAGTGTTGTACTGGGGTTAAAGGGGTTGGGGTAATTGAACATGGAAATCTTCGCTTGAGTTGGTTTTGGATTTAAGGCAACTGGGCTCGTATTTAAACGATTTTTCAAATTAATAATGCGTTGATATGATTCCTCTATGCGAGCACGGGGAATGGTTTCGCTTAAGACCTGGGCGGCAATATGATCCACCAACAGGGGTACGAGCCTATGTCCTTCAAAATCGTCATCCCAATTATAAAGTAATATATCCACACCAGCATTAATGGATAGAGTGACGGCTTCTGTCAAGCCATAATTCTGAGTGATCGCCCCCATCATCATGGCATCAGTTACCACGACGCCATCGTATCCCATGGTTTCACGCAGGAGTCCGTCTATGGTGGCCGCTGAAAGCGTGGCAGGATATACCGGGTCCAAATCCGTATTAAAAACATGGGCGCTCATGATCATATCCACACAACCGGAATCCATGAGTGCGTAGTAAGGCTCCAGCTCTATTTCCTGCCAGGTATTGGTGATGTCTGTAAACCCCAAATGGCTATCACCGACAGAGCTGCCATGCCCTGGAAAATGCTTTAACGCAGTCAACTGATTATTCTGGTGGAGTTCATCCATAAACCAATAAGCATTTTGGGTCACAATATCCGGATCAGCACCAAAGCTGCGGTCGCCAATAACATTTCCCGGGTTCAGGCGTAGATCAACCACGGGTGCAAAATTGGTGTTTAGTCCAATATCATTGAACCAGGAGCTAAACATGGCCGCCATATCACGCGTGGTTGTCTCATCGTTTTGCTGTCCCAGTTCATAAGCACCTGGAGAATCCTGGAAGCCATTTGAGAGTCTCAGGTTGGTTACGGAACCACCCTCCTGATCAGTTACCATGAAGAGTGGCACAAGAGCACTTGCCTGAAGATTTGAGGTGAGCTGGGCAGCCTGGGCAGCGTTTTCTATATTCTCATAGACGCGATAGAGGAGTACGCCCCCCACATTGTATTCTGCTATTTCATCTAGAATCACCTGTGGTGCCGTTTCCCCCCAGAAACCGAAGATGATCATTTGTCCGATCTTGTAGCGTAGACTGTCATTTCCCCATAGGTCATTCTGAGCAGACAATGGACTTAAAATGGTTGTCAGGGTTAAGCACAGGTAGAGCAGTTTTTTCATGGTATTCCTTTTTGTATTTTTGAAAATAATTGAAGTGCCTAAACAAGGCTAATACATAATGTCTGTCCAGCACATCTTTCAGCTGGGACGCCTGATAAAGGCTGTTTTCTGGTTGTCAATCGTTTCGATTACCTCGGTACATCTGATTGCAGGATTAGGTCATACCGTTTAGATTGGACTATGTCAAAACAAACAAGAGGTGCTCCAATAGATAAGCCAAAGATATTCATAATTCATGGACCCAATCTGAATCTTCTGGGAACTCGGGATCCTGAGCAATATGGAACCCTCACTCTGGATAAGGTCAACACGTCGATTCGTAAAAAGGCTCGTGAGCTAGGGCTGGAAACCCGTATTATTCAAACCAATCATGAGGGTCGCATTATTGACCTGTTGCATCGTCGCCGGAAATGGGCTGATGGCATCATTATTAATCCAGGTGCCTTCACACATTACTCCTATGCCATACGCGATGCCATTGAAGGCATTCAAATCCCGGTGGTGGAAGCCCATCTCTCAAATATTTATGAACGTGAAGATTTTCGTAGCGTCTCAGTAACAAAAGATGTCTGCGCTGCCCAGTTCTACGGTAAAAAAGTGGATTCGTATCTGGAAGCGCTAGAGTATTTCAATTTGAAGCTCAATAATTAAAACCTTTTTGGCCGTCATCCCGAGCGGAGTCGAGGGATAATGTTCAAGACCCACTATAAGAAATGTTGAGGTTTAACTCTGGTTACTAGTTTTTAAGGACAGATTGTATCCCTCGACTCCGCTCGGGATGACGAAAAAGATATTCTCTTCAACGATTAACGAAGGACAATAAATGCTCTCCACATTAGACTTCAGCATCATCATTCTTTTTCTAGCCGGTATTTCGGCTTACGGTATTTATAACAGTCGCTTCAATAAAACATCAGAAGACTACTTTTTAGCTGGTCGGGATATGCCCTGGTGGGCGGCCATGCTCTCCATTGTGGCAACTGAAACGTCAGTCCTAACCTTTATCAGTATTCCTGGCCTAGCCTATCGAGATAACTGGTTCTTTCTACAATTGGCGTTGGGTTATATCCTGGGTCGCATTCTGGTGAGTATGTTCTTATTGCCGGCTTATTTCAAGGGCGGTATTACCTCCATCTATGAAGTACTGGGTGAGCGCTTTGGAAAAAAAATCCAGAAAACGGCCTCAGGTGTCTTTTTGCTTACGCGCATTCTGGCAGATGGAATTCGTTTCCTGGCCACAGCAGTGATTGTACAGGTCGTGACTGGCTGGTCTTTGCCAGTAGCCGTGCTGGTTATTGGAGCCGTTACCGTTGTGTATACCCTCATGGGTGGAATTCGCACCGTAGTCTGGGTCGATAGTTTTCAATTTGTGCTCTATCTGGGGGGTGGTTTAGTCGCCGTCTTTTATATCCTGATGCACAGCGATGCCTCTTTTGGAAGCATGCTGGCCCAATTGAATGATCAGGGCAAGCTGGATATTACCCGTTGGGGTTGGGATTTATTTTCAAATCCATGGTTGTTTTTCTCAGCTGTATTCGGCGGAATGCTATTGTCCTTTGCCTCACACGGTGCGGACTATATGATGGTTCAAAGAGTTCTGTCTGTGCGTGATCTGGCTGGCGCTAGAAAAGCCATGATTGGCAGCGGCATCTTTGTTTTTATCCAATTCAGTGTATTTCTGTTGGCAGGATCACTTATCTATATCTATCTCGGTGGCATTGAACTGGAAAAGGACCGTGAGTTTTCAACCTTTATTGTGAATGAGCTTCCGGTTGGCCTTAAGGGTCTTTTATTGGCTGGTGTTTTGTCAGCAGCCATGTCCACGCTGAGTTCATCAATCAATTCGTTGGCCTCCTCCACCACCACAGATTGGATGGGAAAAACAGCCTCAATCAAAACTTCTCGATTGATCAGTTTGGGATGGGCGATAGTCCTGATTGGCATCGCTCTGGTTTTTGATGAATCGGATAAGGCGATAGTGGTAATGGGTCTTGAAATTGCCTCTTTCACCTATGGTGGTTTGCTGGGTCTCTTCCTGTTGACCAAGATTGACAGGGATTTTTCTCAGATCAGTCTCATGACCGGATTGGTAGCATCAATGGCGATTGTGTTTGTGATGAAGAGTTTTGGCCTGGCCTGGACCTGGTTTATCGGATTTTCGGTCCTGACAAATTTAATCGTGGTCTATGCGGTTGATGCGTTAGTGAAATTACGTTCAGAATAGAATAATACTTCACCACGGGAAGTTGTTTGCTTCCCATGGCATTAATAATTTTCTCTGATAAAACCGTTTACCTACCGGTTATTAAAGCAACGACCAGAAGAACAATAGTGATCATCCAATTGTTGATATAATGCTGCAGGTGTAGACCTAACAGCAGTAAGATATCTCGTTCCTGCGCAGAGAGGTCCTTGGCTTGATTCTCAATGGTGCCGGAGCGCTGTATAGGTGTATCCATCCTGAAAATAAATTGCTCATTAACACCATCTTGTTTGATCCAGCTCCATACACCCCTGATGAGATCAAAGGAGCGAAAAGTATAACTTGCACCATCGGTGAGTTTTAATGTGCTTCTTTGAAAATCCTTCCAGTAAAATTTTATTTTACCAAGCTCTTGTTCCGAGTCTCCGTCAAAAACGGTCAGGACCATATTGGCTTTTCCATTGGAAGAAAACCTGAGTTTCCGGTTTCCGATTTCCCCTGACCCATCTGGGCTCCAAATGCCCTTGCGTTTTAACTTGCCCATCAGTTTTGAACTCAATCGAAAACTGTAGGTCTTTGGAATGGATGGATCTTTTACCCATGAGATCATGTTGTTCTCAGCCATTTTTTATTCCTTTATCCTTTGGTCATCCAACGCATAATGTTTGAAAATTTAAGTGGCACCCCTTGCATGAGTATAGCTGCCCTGAATATTCTGGCACCGCCCCATACAACAAGGAGTGTAAAAATGATCACTCCGAAGAGGCCAGCCCATGGTTGCCAGGCTGGAATAGTAACAGGTGAAGCTAATCTAAGTGTCATGACCATAGGTGTGAACGGGGGAATTAGTGAGATGATTGTGGCAAAACTTGAAAGGGGTTCCTTTAAAACAGGTACCATGATAAACATGGGAATCATCATAGGAAACATGGCAGGAAAAGACAGGGATTGAGCATCTTTAGCATCGTTGGCCACCGACCCCAGGCTGGTCATCATCGCACCAAGCATGAACAACAGAATAACCAGATTTACCACAAACCAGGTCAAAATATCATAAGGGATGTAGGCATCAAAGCCCCGCCATTGCATAAAGGCTATACCACCCCCGAGATAGACCAGGGTGCTGGTTAGTGCCACGGCAAGTCCACCAAGAATTTTCCCCAGCATAAACTGGAAGGGGGTAATGGAGCCGAGAATGACTTCAACAATTCGTTGGGTCTTCTCTTCCATGACAGCACTGAGTTGCGGCATAGCGCCCATCATGGACATCATAAACATGAGCATCATCATGACAAGAGGAACGGCGATAGCGCGAATTTCATTGCTGGCTCCAGCATCAATAATGTTGCCTTCTTCATCAACTTCCAACAGACCCTTGGGGCTGACCCAGGACCAATGAAACAGGTCCGGAATTTGTGCTTCATCGATTCCTGCATCACCAAGTCTCAAGCGACGGAGATGGTTATTAATTGGATCTCGGAGCCAGTCTCGTATATCATCAAGCGCTGCGCTCTCAGCATGATAGTTCACGAAGGCATTTTCCGGGTCGACCAGAGGGTGTACTAGTGATGAACCGATATGAAGGAAGGCATGAATCTCGCCGTTCCGAACTCGATCAGACAGTCCCCCGAGTTGTATGGTTACATTTGAAGTATCTACTTCGACAAATTCAATGTGATAAACAGGCTGGACCTGGCTGCTGTCCTCTGGATCAAAGATGTGTTCAGTATTACGAATTGTTGCAGCCTCTTGCAGCATCTCACTAAATTGCCCAGTCTCATCTACTACCACGATATGACGTTCACGGATATCTACGTGATCTTTCAGTAATGCCATGGCAATCATGCTGCCACTCATAAAAATGGGTAGCATGACGAGACCGATAATAAAGCCCTTGGTGCGGACGGCAGCTAAATACTCTCTGAGAGCCAGACGTATTACCTTATACATGATCCACCTCCTTGGCACCGGCTATTCGAACAAAAATATCATGGAGGGAGGGTTTCATCAGCTCAAAGCTAAGTAATGTGTTGTCCTTCATTAATTCTTTCAAGATATCCTGAGGATTGGATTCGGCTGATATCCTCAACTCCTGGGATTGACCAAAGTCATGGACTTTGTCTACCCCGGCGATGCGTTCCAAACCTAATGGTTTATTGTCACAGCGGATGCGCAGTGTATCGCTTCCATATTTATCCTGAATTTCATGCAGGGTGCCATCCAGAACTTTTTTACCTTTATGAATCATAAAGACATAATCACAGACCTTCTCAGCTGTGGCCATATCATGGGTGCTGAATATCACGGTGGCACCATTTTTCTGAAGTTCCAGCATGGCTTGTAAGAGAACATCAGTATTTACGGGATCAAGACCACTGAAGGGTTCATCAAGAATTACCAGCTTGGGATTGGACACTACCGTGGCGATAAACTGGACTTTCTGGCTCATACCCTTACTTAGGGCTTCTACCTTTTTATTACCCCACTCGGCGAGATCGAGTTTGGTAAGCCATGTATTAACCTCTTCAGCGACAGTATGACCCGTTTTGAGTTCGCCATAGAAATGTAGTAGTTCACGGATTTTCATCTTTTTGTATAGACCACGTTCTTCAGGAAGATAACCAATCAAGTCATTGTCAATCGCGGCGCGAGACGAGCCAAGAACTTGAATATCTCCGGAATCAGGATGCAAAATATTCATAATCATGCGAATTGTGGTGGTTTTACCGGACCCGTTAGGACCAATAAAGCCGTATATGCTGCCCTCAGGGACTTCGAGTGAAAGGCTGTCAACAGCCGTGAAGTCATTAAAGGTTTTGGTGATGTTATGTAGAGTGAGGGCGTTCATTCAATTTCTCTCCTGCTTTCTCAATTTTACACGAACTAATAGTGAATCAATATAAGCGGGCTATAATGTTTTATAGCAGAATTAGTTGGTGGGGTAAAGGGGACGCTAAGCGGACTGATTAAGCGATGAAATGAGACGTCCACTGCGGGTCTTGAATGATTGAGGTCCTTAATGCAGATTTTGTGGCTTCGTCTGCAAAGCTGTGTTCAACCGCAGTAAGGGTCAATTGCTGAATCTCAAGTGCTGAAAAACGGTGGATGTCCATTAACCCAGCATACTCTTCTGCCATTGAGTTTTGAAACATGGCCGGATCATCAGTATTAATTGAGATTGGAATTCCAGAGTCGAAAATTCGACGGACTGGATGTTGTGCATAATCAGAATAGATATCTGTGCAAATATTTGAAAGCGGACATACCTCCAGAGGGATTTGGTGCTCGGCCAGATGAGTCATAAGCAAGGGGTCTTCAACAGCTCTTACACCATGACCAATTCTATGAGGGTGAAGCTCTCTGAGGGCCTCCCAAATACTTGCAGGGCCGGCGCCTTCCCCAGCATGAACCGTTGTGAGTAACCCCATATCTCTGGCACGCTGGAATGTAGCCTTGTAAACACCAGGAGGAAACTTGGCTTCATTGCCTCCCAGGCCAATGCCGATAACACCCTCATGCTGTAGTTCAAGTAATGGGTCGAGCATAGAATAAGTTTGCTTTGGATCACTACCGCGTACAAGATCAGCAATAAGCTGTATTTTGATACCATCAACTTTTGAATAACCTCTATATATCGCTTCAGTCATATCCTGAAGCGGTATGCCTGTTTTGGCAAAATCTGCTGGTGAATAGAAAATCTCTGCATAGTGAATGTTTTGGGAGCGAAGATGTTTGGCAACAGAATTTGCAATAAGCGTAAAATCATCAGTCTCACGTATAAAGGTATTTTTCCAGGCCCATAGTTCTAGAAAATGAGTGAAGTCATTGAATTGAAATATTTTAGTGAGCGATTCAATTGTGAGGGTTTTGGCCAAGGTATGATCGTACTTATTGATAAGTTCGAGTATGATAGCAGGCGGAATCGAACCTTCAAGGTGAAGATGTAACTCAAGCTTAGGAATTAAATCGAATCTTAGTGAATGTTGTGCTCTGTGCATAATCAAAGGAAGATAATAATATATTTGAGAGGGGAAACAGGAAGTATAAATAGCAAAGAGTTTGATGTTAAGATAAACAGTTATAGTTAGGTTTACATAAAACTATCATAACTTATTGAAACAATTTTGAGCGTCTATTGGCTTGACGACAAAGGAATCTGGTCTGCTGCTCGGCTAAGTGTACTCAGGATTGCTCGCTCGCTTCATGAAGCGAAGGATGTTGGAGAAATCCTTTGAATTCACAAGGGTAAAGCTCTATTGGGTGTATTTCCGGCTTGGATTGCGAGTTTCTGAGAAAAGTATTTTCAGGTAGTGCACAAACCGGCAAAAGGGTCTATTGTATCGTTATGATCCAGCATATTGGTGGAAATTCAAAAAACCTTCAATGGTCTCAACCGTAGTGCGTCAATTGATAGTTTCTGACTGACGGGTCAGATATAAGCTATTTTCAGACACATCCTCAGGTCTCATATTAGTGTAGGCGATTATAATTGAAGTAAACAATATGCATCAAGGTCAGATAATTCGGACCATTCAGAAGCACAACGCTGAAGAATAAGCACCACAATTCATAAAAGTGTGCCTGTACAGGAACGATGTAAAAAAATGTGGATAACTAGCATCACCCTAAGAACGTATAATATTTTAGCTGATTATCGGTATATCTCCAAGGAAACCGCTTGTTATTGGAAAGCATGTAGTGTCAGCATTTAGCTAGAAGCGTAAGGTGCATGAATCGGCATCTATTTCGACGAGCCAGCAAAAACCATCAGATTTTCGGCAGCCTGGCCATATTCCCAATAATATTTGAGAAAATCTAAATTGTGCTTCCACCAGGCTAGTCCTTCAAATATCTTCAAAGTTTGAATTGAGGAATTTATGCGTAGCGAAAAGTTGATTGTACATGGTGCTCGAGAGCACAACCTAAAAAATGTAAACTTAGAACTCCCAAGAGATAAATTTATAGTAATAACGGGGCTTTCCGGCTCAGGTAAAACTTCCCTGGCATTTGATACTATCTATGCCGAAGGTCAACGCAGGTACGTTGAATCTCTTTCGGCATATGCAAGGCAGTTTCTGGGTCTTATGGAAAAGCCCGATGTAGATTATATTGACGGTCTATCCCCGGCAATATCCATTGAACAAAAATCTGCTGGTCGAAATCCCAGATCGACAGTGGGGACTGTCACAGAGATACATGATTATCTCCGGCTGCTTTTTGCGCGTATTGCCAAGCCAGAGTGTTATAATTGCGGGCGTCCTATTACCAGGCAAACCGTTCAACAAATAGTTGATTCAATTTTAAACCTGAAACATGATGCGAATATTCAGATTCTTTCTCCAATTGTGCAAAGCAGAAAAGGTGAGTTTAAAGAAACTTTTAAGGAAATTAAGAGAGAGGGTTTTGTTCGTGTTCGGATAGATGGTAAAATACAAGAAGTCGGCCGACCAATAACTCTGGATAAAAACAAAAAGCATAAAATAGAAATTGTCATTGATCGTCTCGTTATAAATGAAGAGTTTAAAGACAGATTAACTGATTCTGTTGAGCTTGCCTTAAAACATGGTACGGGTATGGTGATCATTGATGTGGTTGGTGAAGAGGAACATGTATTCTCTGAACATTACGCCTGTCCCTATTGTGAGATAAGCTATCCGGATCTAGAACCACGATTGTTTTCTTTTAACGGTCCTTATGGAGCTTGTCCAAGTTGCGATGGTCTTGGCATGCAAACCAGTATGGATATCAATCTTATAGTTCCTGATAAACGTAAGTCTTTGCTACAAGGAGCAATAGCGCCCCTTGGTGAACAACCTCGTGGTAACTGGTACGCCGCCATTCTGAAAAGTCTGGCTTCCCACTATAACTTCAAGTTTACACAACCTTGGAGCAGTATTAGTGATGAGGCAAAGGAAGCTATGATCAGAGGTACCGGTGATAAAAAGATTAAGATGGCCTACGAATCCGATCGGTGGAAAGGTGAGTACGAGGGCGGCTTTGAAGGTGTTATTCCAAATTTGGAACGCAGATATAAACAAACCACTTCACCAGGCATAAGAAAATGGATTGAAGGGTATATGAGTTCTTTGCCCTGCGAAACATGTGGAGGATCGCGTCTTCGAATTGAAGCGAATCATATATTCCTGGGGAAGAAAAGCATCACCGACTTGAGTTATTTACCCATCAAAGAACTGCAAGCATTCTTTAATGAATTAAAACTCACAGAAACAGAAGAGCAAATCGGAAAACAAATCTTAAAGGAAGTAAAAGAAAGATTAAGTTTTCTAGTAAATGTTGGATTGGATTATTTAAACTTATTTAGAACCGCTGGAACTTTATCTGGTGGAGAAGCCCAACGCATAAGACTGGCAACACAGATTGGTTCACAATTGGTTGGGGTTCTCTATATTCTGGATGAACCGTCTATTGGACTGCACCAGAGAGACAATCGTAGACTTATTGAAACTTTAAAGCATTTACGAGATTTGGGAAACACAGTTATTGTTATTGAGCATGATCAGGAAACCATGGAAGAAGCAGATATACTGGTCGACATGGGTCCCGGTGCTGGAGAACATGGTGGGGAGATTGTTGCATTTGGTCCACCAAAATCGTTTTTCAAGAATAAAAAGTCTCTGACGGCCAAATATTTGACAGGTGAGTTGTCCATCCCTGTGCCTTTACAAAGAAGAGAAGGTAAGAACAGTAAAATATCCTTAGTCGGAGCGCGAGGGAACAATCTGCAAAAACTTAACATTGATTTCCCCCTGGGAAAATTTATCTGTGTAACAGGTGTTTCAGGTTCAGGTAAGTCATCACTAATAAACCAGACCCTTTATCCAGCTATGGCGCGCTCCATATATAATACGAAGATCACAACACTGCCCTTTGATCGAGTTGAAGGTCTGGCCTATATCGACAAGGTTATCAATATCGATCAATCTCCCATTGGGCGTACCCCTCGTTCCAATCCAGCTACTTACACAGGCTCTTTCACTTTTATCAGAGATCTCTTCTCACAGCTTCCAGAGGCTAAAATACGCGGTTATAAACCGGGTCGCTTTTCATTCAACGTCAAAGGCGGTCGTTGTGAAAGCTGTCAAGGTGATGGTATCCGCAAGATTGAGATGCACTTTTTACCTGATGTCTATGTCCAGTGTGAAGACTGTAAAGGAAAACGCTATAACCGCGAGACGCTACAGATTCTGTACAAAAAGAAGAATATTTCTGAAATACTTGATATGTCAGTAGAAGAAGCCTACGGATTTTTTAAAGCGATTCCAGCCCTGAAACGAAAACTAAATACACTAGTAGATGTTGGTCTTGGTTATATCAAGTTGGGACAACAGGCAACGACCTTATCGGGAGGTGAAGCCCAAAGAGTCAAATTGGCCAGCGAGCTCAGTAAAGTCGGAACGGGCCGTACCTTTTACATTCTTGATGAACCCACCACGGGTTTACACTTTGCAGATGTTAACATGCTTTTATCGGTTTTAAATCGTCTGGTAAATAAAGGTAACACCGTCTTGGTGATTGAGCACAATCTGGATGTCATCAAGTCAGCTGATCATGTGATTGATCTCGGACCAGAAGGCGGTGATGGTGGTGGAGAGCTACTCGCTTCTGGTACTCCCGAGGAAATCACCAGGGTGAAGAAATCGTATACTGGGCATTACCTAAAAGAAATGCTGGCGAAGTAGATTTGATAGCATGATTAGGCAAGGCATGACCATTCTTTATGTATCTGACCAGGAGGCTGCCAGGGCATTCTATGAGTCTACACTCCAAATTCAACCACATCTCCATGTGCCAGGTATGACTGAGTTTCAGCTGGAGAGTGGCTTCGTTTTGGGTCTGATGCCCACGGAAGGGATCAAACGACTCCTGGGAAGGGATATCTTCCCGGAGATTGCCCCGGGAAACCCTCGCGCTGAACTGTATCTCACTGTTGATAATGCCGAGGAGTATCTTGGTCGGGCCCTTCAAAATGGAGCAGAAATTATATTGGATGTGACCATGCGAGACTGGGGTGACCGGGTTGGTTATTGTCTTGACCTGGATCGACACGTGCTAGCCTTTGCAGAATCACAGAATACATGAGTTGTGTGAATGTGCGGGATATAGCCCCGCCAAGGCTTCACTTGGAAACAGCCTACCTCACCGACTATATTTGCCGGCACATTTTGAGTAGAAGTTCTAGAGACCAAAATTCAGAGAGAGACAAGTGTAGATTGAGAAAATGAGTGATTTAACACAACCTCAACAATTGACCGAAGAACAGGAATTTGATCGTGCTCTGCGACCACAGAGTTTGAAAGATTTCGTGGGTCAAGAAGATGTTGTCGCTCAACTAAAGATATTCATCGAAGCTGCCAAACAGCGCAATGAGGCTCTGGATCATGTCCTTCTATTTGGACCTCCCGGCCTGGGCAAAACGACACTGGCCATGTTGGTGGCAAAAGAACTTGCTGTGAATATCAAAATCACCTCTGGGCCGGTTCTCGATAAAGCCGCTGATCTGGCAGGCCTCTTAACCAATCTTGAAGATCGAGATGTCTTTTTTATTGATGAAGTCCATCGCTTGAACCATGTCGTTGAAGAATACCTGTATTCGGCTATGGAAGATTATCGCATAGACATCATGATTGATAAAGGTCCCAGTGCCAGGAGCGTTCAATTAAATCTCGAGCCTTTCACACTGGTAGGTGCCACCACACGGGCCGGTCTGTTAACACCGCCCATGCGGGCTCGCTTTGGTGTGGTACTGAGAATGGATTTTTATGAAGCGGAGCAACTCCAGCATATCATTAAGCGTTCAGCAAATATCCTGAATGTTCCCATTGATGACGAAGGCGCCCTTGAATTGGCTCGTCGTAGCAGAGGCACGCCTCGTATAGCCAATCGGCTTCTGAGAAGAACCCGAGATTATGCCCAGGTAAAGGGCAACGGTTCAATAGATAAACAAATCGCCGATGATGCTCTGGGTATGTTGAATGTGGATGAGTATGGTCTCGATGATATGGACAAACGTATACTTAAGGCACTTATAGAAAAATTTGAAGGTGGACCCGTAGGTCTTAATTCACTTTCAGTGGCAGTTGGTGAGGAAGCCAACACTCTGGAAGAAGTTTACGAACCTTTTCTTATCATGGAAGGCTTTCTGGTTAGAACAGCCCGTGGTAGGCAGGCAACACCTCAGGCATACAGACATTTAGGCTTTGTGTTAAAAGCCGAGTTATCCCAAACCAACATATTTCAAAGAAAGAAAGAATAATATATGCTGTTTGATCGCGCAAAAGCCCTGACCTTGTCTGATTTCGACTATGAATTGCCAGATGAGCTAATCGCCCAACACCCTACCGCCAAACGTGATGGATCCAAACTACTCGTGATGGATGCTCAGTCTGGAGAAGTTGAGCATAGCAAGTTTTCCAATATCGTGGATTCTCTTAAATCAGGAGATGTCCTTGTACTGAATAATACCAAAGTCTTCCCCTCAAGACTTTTTGCACGCAAGGACAAAACAGATACCGAAATCGAATTGTTTTTACTGCGTGAGCTAGGTAATAACCTCTGGGAGACGCTGGTGAAACCTGCCCGCAAGGTGCGCGTAGGCAATAAGCTGGTTATCGAAGATAAAATCACCTGTGATGTCGTGGATAATACGGTTTCAGGTGGTCGTGTCGTTCGTTTTGATAAAAATGGTGGTGATTTCTATTCCATTCTTGATGAAGTTGGCAAATGGCCGCTTCCTCCATACATCATTCGTGAAGCTAATGATGAAGACAAAGATCGTTATCAAACCGTTTATGCTGAGCACCGGGGTGCTGTTGCAGCTCCCACAGCAGGTTTACATTTCACTGAAGCCCTTTTAAAAAAGGCTAAGGCCAAGGGGGTAGAAATTCACACCGTGACCCTACACGTTGGACTGGGAACTTTTAGACCAGTAAATGTTGAGGATATCACCAAACATCAGATGGATGCTGAATATTTTAATGTACCGGAAGAGACTGTTACTGCCATTAAGAAAGCAAAAACTGAAGGTCGTCGTGTGATTGGAGTTGGAACCACTGTGGTGCGTGCCCTTGAATCAGCCGTCATGTATCCTCGTGAACTCGAACCTGGAGATGGCTGGACCAATAAGTTCATTTATCCGCCTTACATCTTCAGGGTTGTTGATGGCATTATCACCAATTTCCACCAGCCCAAGTCAACGCTATTAATGCTGGTATCAGCTTTCTCATCCAAGGAAAAAATTCTTAAGGCTTACAAAGTGGCTGTAGAAAACAAGTATCGTTTCTTTAGTTATGGCGATGCCATGTTTATTAGTTAGAAGTTAGAAGTTAGAAGTTAGAAGTTAGAAGTTGATGCGAAATTCAAAGATAAATTCAAAATTATCAGAAAAAGAGCGCTTAAATAAGTTGGCACCTGTGTGTGCCTTGCCTGCCCGCACGGAGTTATGCGGAGACGGACGAGAGTATTGCAAAATTATATGAGTAAAACCCCCAACACCCAACCCCTAACCCCTAACCTGAGAATAGGAAGCGGCTATGATGTCCATCGTCTGGTGGAAGATCGCGATCTGATTTTAGGTGGTGTTAAAATTCCTTTTGAAAAAGGAACACTGGGGCACTCTGACGGAGATGTACTAACACATGCCATTGCAGATGCAGTTCTTGGTGCTCTGGCCTTAGGGGATATTGGACAACATTTCCCAGATACTTCCCCTGAGTTCGAGGGCATTTATTCCATCAAGCTTCTGGAACATGTCGTGTCTCTGATTAAGGCAAAAGGCTACCTGGTTTCCAATATGGATGCTACCCTCATTCTCCAACGACCCAAGGTCATGGACTTCTTACCAGAGATGCGCCAAAAACTTTCTGAAGCATTAGGGATATCTCTTGATCAGATATCTGTGAAAGCCACCACAACGGAAGGCATGGGCATGACAGGCAATGGAGATGCTGTGGCGGCCCAGGCTGTTTGTCTCCTTTCAAAATTTTAGAACTGTTGCCTTCACGTGTTGGAATCCCTTTTAAGTTTTATCGAGCAATCACCAGCCTGGCTGATTTTCCTGGCCGTGTTTTTAGCTTCTTATGTTGAGAATATTTTTCCTCCAATTCCAGGAGATACCATACTGCTTTTTGGTGCTTATCTAGTGGGTCGTGGTGATCTCTCTTTTTCCATGGCCATGGGAACAACCCTCCTGGGAAGTGTCCTCGGATTTCTCACGCTGTATGTGGTTGGCTATAGGTATGGGCGTCGATTTATGTATTCTACCCAACAAACCTGGTTTTCTCCAAGCAGTTTAAAACGGGTTGAAGGCTTGTTTGAAAAATGGGGCTACGGTGTCGTTCTCATCAATCGTTTTCTGGCAGGGCTGAGAAGTGTTGTAGGCCTGTTTTCAGGTATTGGCAAACTCAATATCTGGAAAATTATCATTCTTTCAACAATTTCAAGCCTGTTATGGAATGGTACTTTAATCTGGCTGGGTAGTACGATTGGTGAAAATTGGGAACAGATTGGTGTCTATTTGAATCGATATAATACAACAGTTTCAATTCTTATCGTGACCATCATCGCAAGCTTTCTGATCCATCGCTATCTCATTGTCAAAGACAATCTGGCTGAAGAAAAAAGATCCTCCTGATAATACGATTTCCGCTTATTGCTTGCTAGTGGTTCACAATAGTTCCCACAGGTAAAAACTTACATTAAAAATAATTAATATTAGCAATTTAACCTTGCTAACCCTACGTCATTAAATCAGTTTATGCGCTAGAGGTCATAAATAGCCCTCAGAATTTAAACAGGAGCGAAGAGCTCCCTTCTTTTACCAGGAATTATGATAAAAAATCTCATAAAATTCTACATAACACGAATAGGAGTTAAAGTAACATGATTAAGAAAATAGGGCTGGTCCTTATTACAGCGCTGGTACTGATGAATTGTGGAGGCGGGGATAGTGAACCAGCAAAGGCAGCCACGCCAAAATTAAGCCCGGAAGGGCTCACCCAGGATCAGATTAAACATGGCATCGGTCCCATTGGATCGCTCACCCTCGGTCCTCAAGATGAAGCATTGGCAAGCAAGGGCGCAGAGGTCTTTGAATTAAAATGCGTTGCCTGTCATAAAGTCAACGAGCGTTTGGTGGGTCCACCACTGGCTGGAGTTACCACACGTCGTTCACCTGCATTCATCATGAATATGATTTTAAATCCGGATGAAATGGTCAAAAAGCATCCTGAGGTGAAAGCTATGTTGGCAGAGTTCTATGTGCCCATGACATTTCAGAATGTGACCGAAGATGATGCTCGTGCAATTCTCGAATATTTGAGAACCCTTAAAGGTGCTGAAGCTCCTGAAGCTTAAGACACGAGTATAGAGAATTAATAAACAATACGTAGGAGGAAAACGTATGAACAAAACGATGATGCGAGTTGTGGGTGTAATTCTGGTAATTGCCACCTTTCTACTCATTTCAGAATGTGCAAAAAAAGAGAAGCCGATTCTAGGTTCAGGCGATGCTGCCTCAGCAGTTTATGTCGCCCCTGGTGATTATGATGAGTTCTATGCCTTTACATCTGGTGGCTTCAGCGGTCAACTCGGTGTTTATGGTTTACCATCAGGACGTTTATTCAGAGAAATTCCTGTATTCTCAGTAGACCCCGAAAATGGTTATGGTTTTAATGAAGAAACCAAAGATATGCTCAAAACATCTTTTGGATATATCCCCTGGGACGACTCCCATCATCCGGAATTATCGCAAACTGACGGTGTTACAGATGGTCGCTGGATTTTTATCAATGGAAATAACACTCCCCGTATTGCTCGAATTGATCTGAAGAATTTCGAAACAGCTGAAATCATTGAAATACCTAACTCAGGCGGAAATCATGGCTCACCGTTCATAACTCAAAACTCTGAGTATGTTGTGGCATCAACACGCTTTAGTGTTCCTATTCCACAGGCAGATGTACCAATCGATAGTTATAAGGAAAACTTTGGTGGAACCATTTCCTTCATCAAAGTGAATCCTGATGATGGTCATATGAACATCGAATTCCAAATTATCGTACCTGGTTATGACTATGATTTGGCCAGTGGTGGCAAAGGTCCTTCACACGGTTGGGCTTTCTTCACATGCTACAACACTGAGCAAGCTAACACTCTCTTAGAAGTGAATGCTTCAAAAAATGATAAAGACTTTATCGCTGCAGTTAATTGGAAACTGGCCGAGAAATATTTGGCTGAAGGAAAGGGTAAGGTCCGTCCAGGCGAGCATTACACCAACCGCATGAATCACACCACTCATTCTGCTGTTTCCACGCGTAATAAAACTGTTGTTACTCTAGACCCGGCTGACTGTCCCGGTTTGATCTACTATATGCCAACTCCAAAATCACCTCATGGTGTTGATGTTGATCCTTCCGGTGAATACATCGTTGGTGGTGGTAAGCTGGCTGCTGTTGTTTCCGTCCACTCCTTTTCTAAGATGTTGAAAGCGATTGAAGACGAGAAATTTATTGGTGAAGCTGGTGGTATTCCTGTTCTGGATTACGATGCAACGATTGCTGGTGAAGTAACCAATGTTGGTCTGGGACCACTGCATACAGAGTTTGATGGAAAAGGTAATGCCTATACATCTGCTTTTATTACTTCTGAAGTTGTCAAATGGAAATTGGGAACCTGGGAAGTTGTAGATCGCATCCCAACCTATTACTCATTAGGACACCTCATGATTCCCGGTGGAGGCAGCATGAAACCCTGGGGTAAATACTTGGTTGGCTTGAATAAGATGACCAAGGATCGTTATCTTTCAACTGGTCCCGAGTTAGCACATGCAGCCCAGCTCATTGACATCTCTGGTGAAAAGATGAAACTGCTATTGGATTTCCCCACAGTTGGTGAGCCACACTATGCACAAGGAATTCCAGCTGACCTTGTCCACCCCAATACTACTAAAATCTATGAGCTAGAGCACAACGAGCATCCATATCGTGCAGTCACTGAAAAAGAAGCTCGCGTAGAACGTGTTGGAAACGAAGTTCATGTCTATATGACCACCATCCGTACTCACTTCAAACCTGATAATATTGAAGGTATCAAAGTGGGTGATGTGGTTTATTTCCATGTAACCAACCTTGAGCAGGATTGGGATATTCCCCATGGTTTCGCCATGCAGGGTGCTCGCAATTCTGAATTGTTGGTCATGCCTGGTGCCACAAATACACTTCGTTGGGAACCCAAAAAAGTGGGTGTATTTCCCTTCTATTGTACTGACTTCTGTTCAGCACTTCACCAGGAAATGCAAGGTTATGTAAGGGTATCACCCAAGGGATCAAAACTCCCCATTTCCTTTAACTGATAAAAAATAACTGATGAAGCTGGGGGCCTAATGCCCCCAGCTTTGCTTATCTGAATGGATGATAGTGGAATGAATAGTAAATCGAGGTGGATATTAGCGGTGGGCGCCTTACTCTTAATAGGGACATACATTTTCCCTCTATGGTCCATCACAGTCGAAGCACCACAATACCCAGAAGGTCTGGGCATATATATTCGAATCAATACCGTGGATGGTCATGCAAAGAATGACCTGAAAAATTTAAACATCGTTAATCATTATATCGGAATGCAGGAAATCGTTCCTGAGTCAATCCCAGAGTTAAAATATATGCCCGCAATTGTAGGGTTCCTGATGGTCTCAGGTCTGTTGGTTGCCTGGAAGGGTGGCAAAAAATTACTCTATATATGGTTGGCTCTCTTTTCCATATTTGCCCTCATAGGCTTGATTGATTTTTATCTCTGGAATTATGATTTTGGGCACAACCTGGATACGGAGCATGCAGCGATTCAAATTGAGGGAATGACTTACCAACCGCCCCTCTTTGGTACCAAAACCATGCTGAATTTTGTAACAACCTCTCTTCCATCAGGTGGTGGCCTGCTAGCCTTTGCTTCAATATTTATGGGTTATCTAGCTGCCTTTTTTACCTGGCGGGACAAGCAGTCCCAATGAAAAATGCTTTAACCTTACTATCACTTTCGATTGCAGTCCTATTTTTGTGTAGCTGCGAACCTGAGGTACAGGCAATCAACTATGGACAAGATGGTTGCAGCTATTGCCGCATGACTATCGTTGAAGAACACTATGGCTCAGAGCTGCTGACAACCAAGGGTAAATCCTATAAATTTGATTCCATTGAATGTCTTGCGGCATTTGTCAAAAAAGGTGAGGTATCATCTGAGAAGATTTACGGCTTGTATTTCACTGATTTTGAGGATGCAGGAAATCTCTATCCGCTCCAGGAAATGATTTTCGTTCATGCCACAAAATTGAAAAGTCCCATGGGCTTGAATCTGTCTGCATATCGCACTCAGAAAACAGCAGATGATGTAGCACTGCTCTATTTTGGTGAAACTATGGATTGGGAGCAGGTCAAAAATTATGTGGAAACCGCCTGGTTGAAATAGATGTTCTTGCTCCGTGTCATATTAAGCGTCTCCTTTTTAAGTTCAAGTTTGTGGGCTGGTCAGATCCAGGTTGGCTCTGATTATCCGCAGACGACAATTGCCCAGGGCTTGGCAGCTTCCATCGCGGGTGATACCATTCTGGTTCATTCCGGCACCTATGTTGAAAGTGGTCTGCTCATCTCACACCCACTTACCCTTTTAGGCGTGGATAATCCTGTTATCGATGGTAACCACAGCGGTGAAATCATCACCATAACCGCAAAAAATGTGAGTATTGAAGGCTTTATCCTCAGGGGGTCTGGTCTGAGTCACCTTGATGAAAACGCTGCTGTTCGCTTTGAAGAAGCACATGGGGGCAGAGTCAGCAATAACAGTTTTGAGGATAATTTTTTCGCCATTTACCTTTCAAAATCCGAAAATTGCCTGATCGAAAATAATTTAATCAGTGGACAGGCCAAGACAGAGTCTCGCTCAGGTAATGGTATTCATCTCTGGTATTGCAAAAACATTAATATTAGGGGCAATCGGATTTCAGGGCATCGAGATGGAATTTATCTGGAATTTGTAGAGCAGTGTATTGTCTCACAGAACCATAGTAGTGCTAATCTTCGCTATGGACTCCACTTCATGTTTTCAAACCATAACCGCTACCATAACAACCGCTTTGACAAAAATGGTGCTGGCGTGGCTGTCATGTATTCACGGCATGTAGATATGCATAACAATGTATTTGCTGATAACTGGGGTAGTGCGGCCTACGGACTGCTCCTCAAAGATATCTATGATAGCAACATTACAGACAATCAGTTTAATCGCAATACAGTTGGTCTCTACTCAGAAGCCTGCAACAGAATCCAGGTCGAAGGTAATAATTTTGAGAACAATGGCTGGGCTGTAAAAATCATGGCTAATTCCATGGACAATGTGTTTACCCATAACAACTTTCTAACTAATACATTTGATATTGCCACCAATAGTCGTCAAAATTTTAATGCCTTTAGTCAAAACTACTGGAATCGATATAGGGGTTATGATCTGGATAAAGACGGTATTGGAGACATCCCCTTCCATCCTGTCAAATTGTTTTCACTGCTCACAGAAAAAAATGAACCAACTCTCATGCTCATGCGCAGCATCTTTGTTGAAATTATGGATCTTGCTGAAAGCTATATCCCAATACTTACTCCAGCCACCCTCATAGATGCCGAACCTCTTATGAGGATCAATCCATGATAGAAATCAAGGGCTTGAAGAAGTGTTTTGGACGTCTTGAAGTCCTCAAGGAGCTGGATGCGCAGATTCAAGAAAGCAAAATCACAGCCATTGTTGGTCATAATGGTTCAGGGAAAACCACACTGATAAAATGCTTGCTGGGCCTGGATAAATATGAAGCGGGCGAGATTACCATCAAAGATTTTAAGCTTAACGGTGATTGGAGTTATCGTAGCCAGATTGGATACATGCCGCAAATAGCTCGTTTCCCTGAAAACCTCACAGCCACCGAAGTGATTACCATGATCTCAGATTTGCGTGCCGGATCAGCAACCCTGGCCGAAAATTTAATCAGCTATTTCAGACTCTCAGACGAGATGGAGAAACCGCTCAAAACACTATCTGGTGGAACAAGACAAAAAGTAAATGCTATCGTGGCCCTCATGTTCAACCCAGATATTCTGATTCTTGATGAGCCCACGGCCGGCTTGGACCCCATCTCCAGCAGTCTACTCAAAGATAAGATCAATGCCGAAAAGGATGCCGGCAAGACAGTTATCATAACCTCCCATATCATGAGTGAGATTCAAGAACTAGCTGACACAATTCTATACTTATTGGATGGAAAAATATTTTTTGACGGACCCGTGGATGAACTAATAGCACAGACCGGTGAAAAGAACCTTGAACGTGCCATTGCCAAAATGATGTCCTGATGCCATGACAACCCTTCTCAAAATTATCAAGTATCAACTCCATGACCTTCTCAGGGGTAAATGGTTCATCGTTTACACAGCAATATTTTTTCTGCTCACAGATGGTCTATTCCGATTTGGAGGAGATCCGGGTCAGGTGTCCCTCAGTCTGATGAATGTGGTGCTCTTCATCATTCCTCTGGTGAGCATTGTTTTTGGAACCATGTTTTTTTACAACTCCAGGGAGTTTATGGAGTTATTGTTATCGCAGCCCATCAGTCGAGTTGCCTTGTTTCTGGGACTTTATCTTGGTCTCACCATCCCTCTTTCAGCGGTTTATCTCATAGGAGTCGGTGTCCCGTTCATGTATCACGCAGGGATCCTGGCAGGTAGCTATTGGACCTTACTGATTGTAGGGGTTTCGTTGACCTGGGTATTTATTGCGCTTGCCTTCCTGATTGCGGTGAAGTCAGAGCAGCGCGTAAAAGGTGTGGGTTTTACCATCGTTCTCTGGCTCTTTTTTGCCATCCTTTACGATGGTATTATCCTGTTTATCCTGTTCGCACTGGAAGATTATCCCCTGGAAAAACTAACTTTAATTTTATCCCTGTTCAACCCCATCGATCTTGGACGTATACTGATGTTGTTGCAGTTTGATATTGCTGCGCTCATGGGTTACACAGGCGCTCTTTTCGCAAAATTTTATGGAGATATGTTTGGATCTGCCGTGGCCGTTTTAGCACTTTGGACCTGGTGTGCAGCACCCGTTTGGCTGGGTTATCGAGCATTTTCAAAAAAAGACTTTTAGGATTATGAAGTGATGATTTTATCTCGATCAACAGAATATGCTATCAGGCTCATTTTCTATCTCAGTGATCGGCAACCCATGTCCCAATATGTGCGTATCCGGGATGTGGCAGAAGATCTTGAGGTTTCATATTACCAGCTTGCCAAGGTGGCAAACATCCTCATCACAAATGAAATTCTTAAATCGAACACGGGTCCAACAGGCGGGATTGACCTATGTGACCATGCCAATAGCCTGCCCCTATCTATTGTTCTGGAGGTTTTTGGAGATCAAGACATTTTTGATCGTTGTATTCTGGGGCTCCATGAGTGTTCCAATGAAAATCCGTGTCCTATCCATTCAGTCTGGGGAAACATTCGAGGGGAGTTGAAATCAACCTTTTTTGACAAGACGCTGGGTGAGTTGAAACAAGATGCATTGTTGCCTGTTTTTAAAAAATCAGGCTAAGTGATCATATAGTTAGATGTTTTTTTAATCAAGTAGGAGGAATAAAATGAAAAACGTAAGAATCATGTTGGTTTTGAGTCTCATTGTGATGGCCTTTTTTGCCTGTTCAACGGGTGAGGATACGGCAACAGCAAAAGCAGAGAGTAGTTTCGCAAAAGATCACAACCAGGCAGGTGTGATGGATGATGTATCTGATCCAAACATACTTCAAATCGCCCTGGGCAGTCCTGATCATACCACTCTGGTAGCTGGGGTTGTAGCAACTCAGCTTGAGAATGTGCTCGTCGGAGCTGGCCCGTTGACGGTGTTTGCACCCACCAATGCAGCTTTTGACAAACTTCCAGAGGGTACCCTGGAAACCTTGTTGAAACCAGAAAACAAATCCAAACTGGCTACAATTATCACTTCCCATGCCTCTCCTGGAACATATATGGGTGAGGGTTTGAAAGATGGTATGCAGCTTTATATGGCCACTGGTCATTATGTTGATGTCAAGGTCACTGAAGAAGGTACCTTCGTCAATGGTAGTAAAATTCTTGGTACCGTTGATGCCGTAAATGGCGTCGTTCACGTTATTGATGATGTCTTTTTGATTGCTGCTGGATAAAAAGTAATCAAGCGAAATGAAGGCAGGAGTTGATAACTCAGGTTTAAAATTCCTGCCTCATTTTGCAACATTAGTAGATATCTATTTTGTGTTATCACATGAAAAGCTAATGTCCTGGAAATCACAGGCTAAGATATAACAACGATGAAACAGACTAAATTAACCACTAAATTATTGACAGTCTTCGTACTGTTTGGATATAGTATTGGTTTAAGCTCAGTCTTCTTACCGATGATTGAGTATGCTGTGGATTATCGACGCATTGTGGCTGAAAAATGTGAAAACAAAGCAAAACCTGAGCTTGAGTGTAATGGGAAATGCTATTTAGCAAAACAAATCGTTAAACAAACGGCTCCAGAAACTACTGAAGCCGGTGCAAATATTGTCGTTTTAAACCTGGGGATTGATCCCCATTTTTCCATTGAAGCCAGCACCCCGCTGAGCTTCAAATATTCAGAGTTATTCCTCTCTCAGAACAATATGTTCACATCAATTATCATGGAGCAAGTTGATCCACCTCCTGAGTGTTAATCTGGTTCTTAGAACCACAAACTAACTCAATTTTAACACAATTAGCAGGAGGTAAAATGAAGCTGCGTATTTTGCTTATCGCACTGGCTGGATCATTATTTATGATTCTGGGGTGTGAAGATAGCGAGAAAGAGATTGATGCCACTGAGGATCTTGTCCTTATTGGTAGTGCTGTAGACAATGGATTAACTGTAGATATGTATGCTGACCAGGCTCTCCAGGTTGGCTTAAACAAACTGTACTTTGAACTGACAGATCTAGCATCAGATGCTCAAGTCACAAATGCACAAATCACCCAAAAACCGATCATGCATATGGAAACCATGAACCATTCATGTCCTATTGCTGGACAGGGAAGTTCATCCACTTCAGATGGACTGTTTGAAAGCGAAGTGGTTTTTATCATGGCCAGTGGCATGATGGGTACCTGGGATGATACGGTCTTTGTTGAAAACCAGGAAACCAACACTTCACATCAGGTAGTGTTTGAAAGTTTGGCCGTACTGGAAACCGACATGAAAAAGAACCTGGTGTTTATGGATGCAGATTCAAATGATGTGATTTATATCGTCACACTTAACGGTTTGGAAGAACCTAAAGTGGGCTTAAACGATCTCATCATCACGGTGCATAAAAAGCAAACCATGATGAGTTTCCCTGAGGTGGCAGATTTGTCTGTTTCAATTAATCCTCAAATGCCCGACATGGGGCATGGATCTGAAGGCAATGTTGATCCCGTTTATTCAGAAAATGGTAAATATGAAGGTAGTGTGGCTTTTAGTATGACCGGATATTGGACCATTGACTTTACATTTTCCCAGGGGAGTGAGGAGCTGGGTACGGTTCAGTATGCAGTCAATTTCTAAAATTCTGATCATCCTGATTCTGGGCGGCAATATTGTCGCCCAGACGGGAATGGTTGGTGGTCATGCCATAGATCAGACCACGGGCCTGCCTCTGGTGGGAGCGAATATTATGGTTCAGGACTCGAATCTTGGGTCAGCTACAGACCAGGATGGCCTGTTTTCTATATTGCTTCCCGAGGGTAGTTTTATCATCTCCTGTTCAATGATTGGTTATGCTCCCACGACACTTGGGATCTCGGTTTTATCTAACCAATCTACGGACATCGCTTTTGAATTGGTACCGGTCACAATTGAATCCAAACATTTTGTTACGGTTCAAGGAGAACGAACCACGGGACACATGCTGGGACATCTCCAACAGACCAACCTCTCTACTACTGAAAATCTAATTTCAATGATAGAAGGGGTAAGTCTGATTGCACGTGGAAGCTATGCTCAGGAGCCTAGCATTCGTGGTATGTCGGGGGGTCGGATGAATATTACCATCAATGGTATGAAAAGTTTTGGTGCTTGTACCGATCGCATGGATCCCATCACCTCCTATGTTGAAGCTGATGCGCTCAATTCAATTGAAATAGGTAAAGGTGCCCTTTCTATTCAAAATGGATCCACAGTGGGTGGCGCCTTGAATTTGACAATGAATCAACCGGAATATGCCTTAACGAAATCATCAAACTGGCATGTAAAAGGTGGGCTTGATCAAGGGTCAAGGGAAAAGAAATTATCTTTTTCATGGTATCGAAAAACACCAGGAAGCGGTTGGTCTTTGAGCGGAGCTTATCGCAAGGCAGAAGATTATGCTGCAGCTGATGAGCAAATCATAGCTTTCACTGGTTTTGAAAAAATGAATCTGAATTTTGGGTATAAGACACGCTTAAATCAGCAGAGCCAACTGTTCGTTGAATTGGTTAGTGATGATGCCTACGATGTCGGCTATTCAGCCTTGCCAATGGATGTCGGTTATGCTCGCCTGAGAATGGCAGGACTCTCCATCAATTCAAATGGGATCAGCCCAAGTGTATTGAAGGCTGAATGGAAAGTATATGGTAATGCCATTGACCACTGGATGGATGATAGCAAGCGTGACGTTTTATTCATGGATATGCATATGGATATGCCGGGCTTTACCCGCACGGCAGGATCTTATGTTGATATCCTGCTGGGGAGAAACCAGCAGAGTCTATTGAAGTTGAGAAGTGATTATTATTGGACATCCAGCTATGCTGATATGGTGATGTATCCCCAGGACTCCAGTCCCATGGAAATGGTAACCTGGCCTGGAGTTGAGCGTTGGAATATGGGTCAGTTTATAGAATATCAATCCAGGCTCAAACCTAAATTGAACATTAACCTTTCTATGCGCTATGATTTATTTCATTCAGAAGCCACCAATGAAATGGGTCGGGATGAGCTTCACATTTTTTATCCTGGCAATGATCTACAGCGCCTGGACCACTTGCTCAGTGCCAATGCTCATTTTTCCTATAATATGATGGACAATTGGCGCTCATTATTGTCTTTTGCATCAGGTCAGCGCATGCCTACTGTTTCAGAAGCTTATGGTTATTACCTGTTTAATCCGGTCGATGGATATCTTTATCTGGGTAACCCAGATCTTCCCGTGGAAACCAGTCAGCAAATTGAATGGCAAAATAGTTTGACGTCCTCTCGTGGACGCATGAGCCTGAATCTGTATCTCTACAACTTTAAGCATTATATTTTTGGTCAGGTCATGACCGAAGACGCTTTCAGTTATGCGAATGGTTGGAAAAAATATGTCGATGGTGGAGCGGCTCAAATTTCTGGACTGGAATGGTCCCTACTGCATCGGTTTTCCTCCAGCTTCATCTTTCAAGGAGGTGTGAATTTCGAAAAAAGTCGTTTGATTGATTACTCAGATTATTTACCGCTTATACCCCCATTGGAAGCCCATGCTTCATTGACATATCAGAGCCAGGCCTTCTGGATGCAACTGGATGCACGGGGAGGCGCAGAGCAAAGCGATAATTCTAAGGTGAGTGGTGAAAATTCAACTCCGGCCTTCCTGGTGCTTGACCTAAAGGGAGAAATTGACATCCTGGCCGGCTTGAAGCTCAATCTTGGAGTAAATAACTTGACCAATCAGCTCTACCATGAACATCTCGACTGGGGTGATGTGTATCGACCGGGTCGGAGTGGCTTTGTTTCCCTAACAATTGACCAGGGAGTTATGGGTCAATAAATAGATGTAATTAATAGGGGCGATCTACTATAAAGCAAGAACGTCAGCAGGAGGCTTGTCCAATCCAGGGACGAGATAAAAAGGTAGTGTTTTTAATTTCCAAAACCAAATTTGGCGCATGACCTTTGCACCTTTTTCAATCGCAGCCCATACCAAGATAAATTTGGCTCTGCGTGTTTTACAGAAAAGACCCGATGGTTACCACGATCTGGATACCGTCTTTCAGGAATTGGATTGGGGTGATGTCCTTCATTTTGAAGCGGCTGATAAATTCAGTTTCAATATGACAGGTTTGAGCTTTGAAGATGGTGGCAACAACATCTGTTTACATGCTGAGCGCTTATTTAGAGAAGCCACAGGTAAAACGCTTCCTGTAAGGGTATCCCTTGAGAAAAAAGTCCCACCAGGCTCTGGAATTGGCGGTGGGAGTGCCGATGGTGCAGCAGTACTCAAGGGCTTGAATCAGATTGCAGGTTTTCCCCTGTCAACCAACCGCTTGATGGAGCTGGCTTTGGCGTTGGGGGCAGATGTGCCCTTCTTTATTGAAGGAGGCTTGCAACATGGACAGGGTGTTGGTGAGAAACTAGAAAAACTGGAGTTAGGCTTTGAGGGCGTCGTCCTGCTCGTTATACCCCCTATTCAGGTCTCTACAAAACAGGCATTTGAAGCACTAAAAATACCATTGACACCCCCTAAGGCTCCGTTTACTTTTGGCCGCCTTTTAGAGAAGGCAACATTGGTACGGTTTTTTGAAAACGAATTTGAATCTGTAGTTTTTCATATACATCCAGAAATTGGCACGTTAAAAAACGAGCTCCTGAATACCGGAGCATTTTTTGCCAGTTTGTCGGGTAGTGGCTCGACTGTGTATGGCATCTTTGATACTCTTGAACAGGCTCAGGCCGCTCAGGAAATATTTATAAACCGTTACCATACCCAGATCACCCTCTCCGTCAACTGAATTTTTTCTTCCGGGATCGTTCAATGGTAGGACACCAGCTTTTGGAGCTGGTCATGGGGGTTCGAATCCTCCTCCCGGAACACTTTCTATTTCAAGTCAACATGTACCCGATTTTTGACAAAAGTCAGAAATGGGACGACTTGAATAGTTACTAACTAAAAACGTAAACCAACAAACGGAAATCGAGCGAATGAAGCCAAAACTGTTTTGTGGTCGATCTAATCCCGAGTTCGGGAAGGATGTTGCCAAGTATCTGGATATGGACTTAGGAAAAATGACCATCGAGCCCTTCAGCGATGGTGAATTATGGATTCGTTTTGATGAAAATATTCGTGGTGTAGATGTATTTATTATTCAGAGCACCAATCCACCTGACACCAACATGATTGAGTTGTTGTTGATGTTGGATGCTGCCAAACGAGCATCGGCTCGACGGGTAACGGCTGTGGTTCCATATTATGGCTATGCGAGACAGGATCGTAAAGATCAACCACGTGTACCCATCAGTGCAAAATTGTTTGCTGACCTGCTACAGACTGCTGGTGCAGATCGGGTCGTTTCCATGGACCTCCATAGCAGTCAGATTCAGGGATATTTTAACATTCCCTTCGACCACCTCTACTCCAAAAAAGTATTGGTTGGGGCGATTCAGAACCTTGGCCTCGATAATATGGTCGTTCTGGCTCCCGATATCGGGTCTGTTCCCATGTCCCGATCATATGCAAAGCTGCTTAATGCGAGTTTAGCGATTATTGACAAACGTCGACCTGCACACAACAAGGCTGAGGTCATGCATCTCATTGGTAAAGTAGGTGCAAAAAATGTTTTAATCATGGACGATATGGTTGATACAGCAGGTACCATGGTGGCGGCGGCGAAAAAAGCCCGAGCCATGGGAGCTCAATCAGTAAATGCTGCTGTCACACATGGAGTGCTTTCTGGTCCAGCAATCAGACGCTTGAAAAAGGCACCGATTGATCGCATTCTGATTACAGACACTATTCATATCGACTCAAAAAAACATATGGATAAACTGATACCAGTGAGTGTGGCTCCGGTTTTTGGAGAGGCGATACAACGGATTCATAACGAAGAATCAATCAGTGTTTTATTTGATATTTAGTATAAAGAGATAAAGGAAGTAAAAATGGCTCAAGCAAAGAAAAAAGAACGTTTTGAATTGCAGATTGAGCAGAGAAGTGAATTTGGCCGGAGAGCTGCAAAAGCACTCCGCAGGAAAGGCTTTGTCCCAGTGAATTTCTATTCAGGTGGCGAAGAAGCCCAGTCCTATGTCATGACCGAAACACATCTGCGCGAAGCCCTGCATTCAGGAGAACAAATTTTTAACATCACTATTGATGGCGAACAACGACGTGCCATGGTGAAAGATGTCCAATGGCACCCCGTAACTGATAAAATCCTGCATATGGACTTTTTCGGTGTCCGTCTTCGCGACATCATTGAGATTCCAGTTTCTGTTATAGCAAACGGACTCGCAATTGGCGTACAGGAAGGTGGCGTTCTCCAACAGCCCATTCACGAAATTATAGTTCGCTGTAAGGGTGAAGATGTACCTGATTCCATTGAAGTCGATGTTTCTGCTCTAAATATCGGTGATGGTATCCACGCCAGTGACATCCAGAGTGATGTCTATGAAGTGCTCCTCGCCGAAGATATCACCATCATCTCAGTCGTTATACCACAGAAAATGGAAGAACCTGTTGTTGAAGTTGATGAAGAGGATCTGGAATTCGAGGATGAAGAAGGATCAGAATCAGAAGATGGTGAGAAAAAAGAATCTGATACAGAGAGTAGTGACGAATAGTTAATCGGTATCAAAGAGACGTATTGTGCTGCGAGCAATCATTGGCCTTGGAAACCCGGGGAGTCGGTATGTTAACACCCGACACAATGCTGGTTTTATGGTCATTGATGAACTTGCCCAACGTTGGCAGATCAGCTTCAAGCCAGGCAAGGGTAATTATGTGTTCGCAAAAAGTGCCCAGCGGGATGCAATCCTGATGAAGCCAACCACATATATGAATAACAGTGGTCAGGCCGTACGTCATTTGACAGATTATTTCAAAATCGAAGTAGAAGACTGCATGATCGTTTTTGATGATCTTGATATACTCTTCCCTGAACTGCGTCTGCGTAAGCAGGGTGGTGCTGGGACTCACAGGGGTATGCAATCGGTCATCCAGCACTTGAGCGACACAAGCTTCCCACGCACTCGTATGGGTATTGGTGGAGATCAAGGGCGACGACTTTCTGAAGATTTTGTTTTAGAGAATTATTCTAAAGATGATTTAAATGTTCTCCCCGAGCAGTTGGGTAAGGCGGCTGATGCTCTCGAGTATTGGCTGAAAGATGATATTGATAATGCAATGAATCGCTTCAATATCAATCCCCGTAAAGCTCAGGCTGAGGATTTAGAGGAGGAAAATTAATATGAGTGAAATGATGATCTGGGTCCCCGTATCGGGATTTGTTGCCTTGGCGTTTGCGTTTTGGAAAACAGGCTGGGTCAATAAGCAGGATGAAGGTTCTGAAAAGATGAAGCTTATCGGCAAGCATATTTCTGATGGTGCCATGGCTTTCTTGAAAGCTGAGTATCGCGTTTTGGCGATCTTCATTGTCGCTGTAGCCATTCTATTGGGTGTTGCTAATAGCGGTGAGGGAAAAAGTCCTCTCGTAGCTGCATCATTTGTTGTAGGAGCCCTGGCCTCAGGTTTGGCTGGCTTCCTGGGCATGCGTGTGGCAACCAAAGCAAATTACCGTACTTCACAAGCAGCCCGGACGGGTCTTGCTAAAGCCCTGGGAGTTGCCTTTGCTGGTGGTTCTGTTATGGGTTTGAGTGTTGTTGGTCTTGGTGTTATTGGACTCGGTGGCTTGTTTTTAATCTATCGCGAGATATTTACTGATTTGAACATGGTGATGTCTGTGCTTTCCGGTTTTTCATTGGGAGCCAGTTCCATTGCCTTATTTGCCCGCGTTGGTGGTGGTATTTATACCAAAGCTGCTGATGTTGGTGCTGACCTGGTTGGAAAAGTTGAAGCCGGAATTCCCGAGGATCATCCTCTGAATCCTGCCACGATAGCTGACAACGTTGGCGACAACGTTGGCGATGTTGCTGGAATGGGTGCTGATCTTTTTGAATCCTATGTGGGCTCAATAGTGGGTTCAATGGTTTTAGGTGCTACCATTATGGTGAGTGGCGCCCTGGCCCCTGAATTTGTGTTTCTGCCATTGCTGATTGCGGCTGCAGGTATCTTTGTTTCTATCGTTGGCACCTTTTTGGTCTCAGTGAAAGAGGGTGGTGATCCGCAGAAGGGTCTCAATATTGGTGAGTTCGGCTCATCCGGTATCATGGTTGTGGTGATGTTTTTCATGATCACCATGATGTTACCAGCGACCTTTACATTGGGCGGTGTAGAATATACCAGCTATGGCGTATTCTGGGCTAGCACTATTGGTCTGGCTGCTGGTCTAGGTATTGGATTTATCACCGAGCACTATACGGGAACAAATACAGGCCCTGTAAACTCCATCGTAAATCAATCAGCTACTGGTGCTGCCACAAACCTGATTGCCGGTCTCGGTGTTGGAATGCAGTCAACTGCTATCCCTGTACTGATCATCGCTGCTAGTATTATGGCGGCCTTTGAATTTGCAGGACTCTATGGTATTGCCATGGCAGCCCTGGGAATGTTGGCAAACACTGGAATGCAATTGGCCATCGATGCCTATGGTCCTATCTCTGATAATGCCGGTGGTATTGCTGAGATGGCTCAGTTGCCACCTGAAGTTCGCAAGCGTACCGATAAGCTGGATGCAGTGGGTAACACCACAGCAGCCGTAGGTAAAGGTTTTGCAATTGGGTCTGCTGCACTGACTGCACTGGCTCTTTTCGCTGCCTTTCGGACGACGGTCGAAGTTATCCGTGGTGGAGATCCCATGAGTATTAGTATTACTGATCCTACAGTTATGGCTGGTTTGTTTGTCGGTGGTATGCTGCCCTTTGTTTTCTCATCAATGGCCATGGGTGCTGTTGGTCGAGCTGCAATGGCCATGATTGAAGAAGTGCGTCGTCAGTTTAAATCCATTCCGGAGCTCGCTGCAGCCTTGGTTGTGATGAACAAGTATGAAGAAGACCAGGAAATGTCTGCCGAAGACAAAAAGATCTTTGATGCTGCTGATGGCAAAGCTGAATACGGAAAGTGTGTAACTATTTCCACTGAAGCTGCTATTAAAGAAATGATGCTACCGGGTCTGTTAGCCATTCTGACCCCTGTAGTTGTAGGATATATATTTGGTGCTGAAGCTCTGGGCGGTTTGTTGGCTGGTGTGACGGTAACAGGTGTTCTCATGGCCATCTTCCAGTCCAATGCTGGTGGTGCCTGGGACAATGCTAAAAAAATGGTAGAGGACGGAGTTGAGATTAACGGAACAAAATATGGTAAAGGTTCCGAAGTTCACAAAGCTGCCGTTGTTGGTGATACCGTAGGAGATCCCTTCAAGGATACCTCCGGTCCATCACTGAATATTCTGATAAAATTAATGTCGGTTGTATCACTGGTCATTGCACCACTGATTGCAACCATAGGTCTATAAGGAGGTTCGCTCTTGAAAAAGTATGAGTGCCTTTATATTGTAAATATCAACTTTGATAGTGAAGGAATCTCCGCCGTTGTTGCAAGAGTGGAAGAAGTCCTAAAGAACGTAGGCGGTGAGCTTGCAAATACCCAACATTGGGGCAAACGCAAACTGGCCTACGCTATCGATAAAGAACGCTATGGAAATTATATCTTAATGCATTTTCAAGGCGAAAACCCAGATATCTCAGAGCTGGCACGTGAGTTTGAAATTGAATCAGGTGTACTTCATTACATGACAATCCGTCTAGATGAATTTCCTGATTTTGAGACTTTGGCTGTTCCACAGGCTTTTGAAGCTGAACGCGGAAGACGTCCTGGTGGCAGAGATTCTAGAGATTCAAGGGACGGTCACAGACCCAGACGCTATGAAAATCAGGAAGAAGCAGCACCTGCACCGGCAGCTGAAACTTCTGATGAAGTAGTTGAGGAAGACACTGGAGTGGCTGAAGTTGCAGCTGAAGCAACTGAGGAAAAAACTGAAACAGCCGAAGTGAGTGAAGAGACACCGGTTGAAGTCACAGAGGAAGCAGCTGAAGAAGTTGTTGAGGAAGTTGAAGTGGCCGAAGAGCCTGCAACTCCTGAAGCAGAAGTTGAAGAATCCGCTGACGAAACACCTGAAGAAGAAGCTGAAAAGCCTGCGGACGCAGAGTAATCGGCCGGATTAGAGAAAGAGAGTATTCTATATGAAAATGTTCACCTATAGAAAAAAGATTTGCAAATTCTGTGAAAACAAGAAAATGGAAATTGATTACAAAAACCCCTCTATGCTACGTCGCTTCGTGACAGAGCAGGGCAAAATTTTACCTCGTCGTATCACAGGTACTTGCTCCCTGCATCAAAGAGGGCTGGTAACAGCTATCAAACGCGCCAGGAATATTGCATTACTGCCATATACCAATGACGTAAAGAACGCCTAAGAGAGAGGGTCTGATCATGAAAATTATTCTACGTGAAGATATCGAAACCTTGGGCCTGGCTGGCGAAACCGTCAATGTAAAAGATGGTTATGCCCGCAATTATCTGATTCCACAAAAACTGGCTTATCCAGCAACCCGTAGTTTCTCTCGTGTCTTTGAAGAAGAGAAGAAATTAAAGGCTAATCGCAATGCCCGTGCTACTGCACAGGCCGAGCAAATGGCTGCCAAGCTCGGAAATTTATCCCTCGAAACCTCAGTGAAGGTTGGTGAGGAGGATAAGGTTTTTGGTGCTGTAACTGCTGCCGATATAGCAGAATTACTGGCTGCTAAAGGCTTTGAGATTGACAAACGTGACATCCTGCTTGAGGAACCTCTCAAAGCACTGGGCATTTACAATGTTCCGATAAAGGTTGCCACAGAGATCAAAGCTGAAGTCAAAGTCTGGGTTATCAAAGAATAAGCTGACTTTCTGACAAGACTAAATGGGGTGAAAGTGATGGTTGTTGTCTCAACTTTCATTTTCACCCCTTTTTTGTCTCTGGAACGCTAAATATTATCAATAAAGAGCTCAGCGATTGAAACGATTTTCATTCCATATATTTAATACACGCGAAGCCTACCTCATGGTCGCATCCAGTATGTTTATAGGTTTATTTGTCGGTCTAAGTCTCCAGAGTATGATTTCTGGATTAGAAAATAGCGAACTCCTGGATCGACTCGTAATGCTTTTTAGTGAAATTGTTATTTTGCTTCCACCACTCTACATTTTAAGCCAACGCAAAATTAACTTCATTGAAGTTCTGCCCCTTCAAAAGGTATCTCCAGTAACCGTGGCAATGTCAGTATTATTTATTGGTGGTGTCATTGGGTTGGTATCTGTATTTGAGGTCCTCATATTGCCATATTTCCCGGTACCTGACTTTTTACAGGCTCTGGATGAAACCCTGTTCGACGGAGGAATTCTTGCCAATGTCGTGCTGATTATTGCGGCAGTCCTGGTTGCTCCAATTGTTGAAGAATTCCTTTTCAGGGGTCTCCTGCAACAAAGCCTGTTCTATCATTTTGGATCACTCATACCAGCCTTGGTGATTCCCACCGTCATTTTCGCCCTCTTCCATGTGGGCTACCTGTTTTACTTTCCAGCCATGCTGGAGCTAATCGCATTGGGCTTTTTACTGGCTTGGCTCATGGCTAAGACGGGAAATATTCTTATTCCCATGCTCACCCACGCCTTATTTAATCTATCAGCATTTTCGGGACTATTTATAGGTTTAGATGAAGAGACATCTACCCTGGCCGATCTGGGGCCGACCTGGATTATCGTTTCGGTCGTGCTCTTTGCTGCGGGGTGGTTGTATTTTAAAAGCGTGAAACCTGTGGTGTGTGAGGAAGTCTTTTTGATTCCATTGCCCGATGAAGTGGAGCAATAAGAGCATGGAGTTAAGCAAAATTCTGGCGATTGGTCTGGGTGGTTTTCTAGGTGCCATCGGACGCTATTGGATCAGTGGCCTGGCTCAACGAATTGGAAACCATTTTCCGTATGGGACGCTATCAGTAAACGTACTGGGAAGTTTCATTTTAGGTCTCTTCGCTACCCTGTTCCTTGAAAAGATGATGGTGAATCAGGAGTTGAGATTGTTTCTGCTGGTAGGATTGTTAGGTGCGTTTACCACCTACTCAACCTTCTCGTTGGAAACGCTCAATCTCATGCGAAGTGGGGCCTGGATGTTTGCCGGTTTAAATATTCTGGCCAATGTAGCCGGTACACTGATTGCTGTGTGGGCAGGGATAAGTATCGCTAAATTGTGGTGATTCATACTGAGTTGCCGTGATTGGATTCTAAGAATAACGTTTTGCTCCAAGGCTTTCTCTTTTCACAACGTAAAAACTAAATTAACGAAGTAATTTGAATTATAGTTAATAATTCGTATCATTCGTCTTGTTCGCCTGCCTTCGCCGAAGGTCCACTACACCGAAGCGCTACGTAGGCAGTACAGCTATGCGCAGGCAGGTTGTGAAGTTTTAATGAACAACCACAATGGTAGGCTGGGGGTCATCATGAATGAAGATTACACCGGACAAAAGCTATGTATATTTATCGGCGAAGATGATAAGTATCAGGGGCGTGTATTGTATGAGCTACTGCTTGAGATAGCATTAGATAATGGATTGTCCGGGGGCACTGTTATTCGGGGGAGAGAAGGATTTGGCGCACACGGTGAAATTCGCTCGATGAAAATATTACGTCTGGCTGAAAACTTACCTCTGATCCTTGAGTTTGTTGGACGAAACCATAAAATTGATACCTATCTTGATCAAATCAAACCCATGCTTAAAGAAGGGCTAGTTACTAAGACAAATGTTCAAATAAGTAAGTTCAGGAACGATGATGATCTTTAATCTTCTGACCAATATTGTGGGAACACTTATTGTTGTTTGGGCTGGTGATAGCATCGCTAGATTGTGATGATGAAAATGGAATTACAGTATGCATGAAGATTACTTGGGACAAAAGCTTTGTATTTTTATCAGTAAAAATGATAAGTATGAAGGGATAGTTCTATATGAGCTGCTTTTGGAGATTGCTTTCAACAGCCGATTGTCGGGTGGAACAGTTACCATAGGAGATAAAGGTTTCTTTGGAACTCAGGATGAATCTACCAGGTTAAAAATCCTACGTTCCTCTGAGAACTTACCGGTGGTGTTGGAGTTTCAGGGCAGGACAAAAAGAATTGATAGATATATCAAACGAATCCAACCGATGATAAAAGAGGGTCTTTTCACTAGAGCAGATGTCCTTATCACAAAGTTCAACTCGCCTACTTCAGAGACTAACGATTTCGAGGAACTGGAAAACGAGGATCAGTCACAAATATTTAGAGAAGATGTTGATGGGGCAGAAAACCCTGATCCACAGCCACAAAGCCAGGATTTTGCCGCTGCTGAAGATGAGGATGATGCCATCTCCTCGGCTCAGGAGGGACAGGATGATCCATTCAACGATCCTGAAGACAACGATGCAGGTAGAGCTGAATTTCTTGAACCGGACAAGGATCAGACGACTGCAGAAGACACCGGTGACCTTTCTGAAGCACATATCGACATTCCCTTGTCTGATGATGACGATATTGAACCCATCCTTGAATCTAAAGACACAGATCAACAGGAAACACTTGAAGGCGAGGTAAATGATGTTCCAGATCCTCCCATTGAAAGGGCCTCATTTATTGGCGTGGACGGAGATGAGGACGAGTCAGATGCTTCTGGTTTTCATTCCCTGGACGACAAGCCTTCCGTGGATGAATCTGTAGATGATACCGCTGAAGCTGAAAGTGATTCAATTCTTGATGATGAGCATGCAGAGGACACACACGTATTACAATTGACAGATCTGAGTGAAACTCAGGTTGATGAAAGTGGTGAGGATAGTCTCGAAAAGGAAGACCCACACAAGCCGGCAGAGGATACATCTAGTGGAACTGAATTTGCAGAATCTCATTCAGAAGAGTACCTTGATGAGTTATTTGAAGAGAGTAACGAGAAGCACGAAAACACTTTGGACGATATGCTTAAACAGGCTGGCGAGGCGAGCGTTGTTGAGCCTGATTTAGATGCTGAGGATGGAAAAACGTTAGATAAGGAGCATGGGGAATCACCTAGTGATGAGACAAGCGAAAGCACCAAGGCAAAATCAAGGATCTATGACAAGAATCACACTGAAGAAGACATGATAAACTATTTTTCATCGCTATTTAAAAAAAGTGATTAAACAGAAGGAGATGAATATGAAAAAATTAATGACACTACTGGTTGCTTTGGGTCTCATGGGGATGCTTAGCATTGCATACGGACAAAGCTCTTATTCCACATCAAGAGCTTCCGGTACCATAATGATTTCCGGGGCAGGAAACTATCAGACTGACCTGAGTCAAGATTTGAGGGCTTCCGTATGGGGGCTTAACACGGACCTGGCCTTGTTTCTGTTTCCGCAGTTTGCTGCTGGGATTGATCTTGGTTATGCTAAGTCCATGCAAGAGAGTGGTGACGAAGATGATCCAGATGTTCTGGAAGCGGTCACTATGTCCTTGGGACCGAGGGTCTATTTCTTTTTTGGTGGCAAGAAGAGTGAGTTGACCCCCTTCATCAAGGGTGGAGCCAATTATCTGGTTAATAAAACTCTTTTTAATGATGAAGAATTATATAGAGATGAATCTGAACTGGGTCTCGTCGCTAGCGCAGGTCTCCTTTTAAATCTCGCCAAAAATGTGGGTCTCACCGTGGAAGCTGAATACAATTTCGAAAAGGGTACCGATGTAGACGATATCGATACCCAACAGCTTCTGGTAAAGTTTGGAATTCGCTCATTTCTGGGAGAATAAATCAATTAATTGACGTTTCGACACGCTCAACGTCCAGAAAAGGACTGATGGCTGAGCTTGTCGAAGTCAGCCGCACTTTTTGTTAATTACTGGAATTGGATATGATATCTGGTTTTAAAGCGCTTCATAAATTTATCAAGGATTCTAAACCAAAGCGGGTAGCTCTGGTTGCCGCTGAGGATCCAGTCTTAATTCAAGCAGCGATTAGGGCCCAGCAAGAAGGTCTTGCACACTTCATTCTGTTTGGTAATTCCCGTAAAATTGAATCACTTATTCCCCCTGGCATCACAGGTTTCGAAATTATTGACAGTCAGCAGCCAGCCCTTGATGCAATCCAGCATATACATGCTGGCAATGCAGATTTGTTGATGAAGGGTAAGATTCAGACAGGTGATTTGCTACGAGCCATCCTGGATAAGGACACAGGTCTGCGACAAGGTGAACTCCTCAACCACATTGCTGTTATCGAATCTCCCCATTATCACAAGCTTCTCTTTGTAAGTGATGGTGGCATAAATCTTCATCTTGATGAGCATGTTTTCCAGCAAATGGTAGGGAATATCACACAGTACCTGAAACTGTTGGGGCTTGATCGTCCTCATTTTGGTATGATGGCCCTGGTGGAGACTGTGAGCGATAAAATTCCTGAAACAGTGATCGCCCGAAATGTAGTTAAGCACTTATCTAAAACGGTTTCAATTGAAGGACCCATTGCTCCAGATGTAGCACTATCACGTGAAGCGGCCCAAAAGAAAGGTCTGAATTCGAAGATATCAGGTGAAATAGATGTCTTTCTGATGCCCAATACAACGGCTGCCAATCATCTAGTCAAAGGGCTTTCTGCTTTGGGCGGATGCAAAGTGGGAGGTGTGATGGTTGGAGCCAGCGTGCCTGTAATTCTGCTGAGTCGCTCAGATGACGCTGAAACGAAATATCGTTCAATCCTGTTAGGTTTGGTTTAGCCCTTTTCCCCCATCTTGAAACTGCTTGATTGCCTCATCACTTAGGGGATGTTTGGTCATTTCCATGAGGGTTTGATAGGGGAGTGTTAAGTCTTGTGCTCCTGCTGAATATGCCTGACTGGCCTCCAGGGGCGATTTCAGGCTGGCAGCAAGAAGTCGAGTCGAACTATTTTCTAAAACTCTAGAAATTTCCTCCAGTAATTTCAGTCCATCACCCATCAAACGTGTTGCGCGGTTGACATAAACTGCCAGGTACTGGGCTCCTGCTTCTCGGGCAACAAGTGCCTGTGCAGCAGAGTAGATAGCCGTGGGGCAACAGGCCATTCGTGATGATAATTCCGAGCACAGCCGAAAACCGAGCTCTGTAGGCGGTAGCTTAACCACGAGTTGCTTCTCAAGAATTTCCAGGGATTGATGTGCCTCTGCTACAGATGCCTCAAATGTATCAGATGTGAGCTGATAAAAGATGGGACCATCGCTCAGTTCTTTGAGTGTTTTCAACAAAACTGAAGCTTTCATCTCTGATTGAGCCAGAAGCAGGGGATTGGTGGTGATGCCTTTAACCCACCCTAGTTCCAGGGCTGTTTTTACGTGGGTTAGGTTTGCAGAATCGATAAAAATGGACATAACGCTTTTCTCCGTCTCTTTTCGCTGCTTCTTGATGTTCCAATCTTTCATTTTGCGGCTCCAAATCAAAATATTATTTGATCCCTTGCGGGGATTACATTCCAGGCATGCAAAGCCAGAACTCACAGCAGATTCATACCCAGAATACACTTTTCAATGCAGCCGGTGAAGGCTTCTGGGGTTTTGCTATGGCCTTTCACAATATGAATTCAGTTATCCCCATGTTTTTGGCGCAGATGGGAGCATCTGCCTTTATTCTTGGTTTGATCCCTGGCGGATTCATTTTGTTGGTTGCTTTACCCCAATTGCTATCAGCCAACCTCTTTCACCAGTCTCCGCACATAAAATGGCTAAATATCGGTTTACATTTTGCCATGGCTCCCATCGCCTTTCTAATTGGTCTGGCATTTTACTATTTTGAGTTTGTTGGCCAGACGGGCATTATGATCTATTTGATTCTGTGGGTCATCTGGTCATTGGGTGTGGGCTTTCTGGTCCCTGTTTGGGCTGATTTTCTGGCTTCTGTGACAGTGGCAGGTCGTCGCGGCAGATTTTTTGGTATCACTTTTACTGTCAATGCCATTCTGGGGATGGTCGGTGGTTATGTACTTAAAGAGGTTCTTTCCATGGATTCCTTGAGTTTTCCCAGCAATTTTGGGGTAGCCTTCCTCATCATGACCCTGGCAATCCTGGCGGGCAATACCTTTTTCATTTTTATGAGGGTCATTCATCCTCCACCACTTAAGCAGGAACAAGTTGATCGTTGGTGGAAACGCCTAAAAACCATTTATACACAGGACAGAAACTTCCGTAATTATATCTTTAGTCGAGCACTGGCAGCAGCGACCATGATGCCCCTGGCTTTTTATGGGGTTGATTTACAGAGCAGATTTGATTTGCCCTTGAGTTCGGCGGGCACCTTCACCTTCTTCCTGGTTGTGGGTCAGGCCATTTTCAATATTGTGTTTGGATATATTGGTGACATTTATGGCCGCAAAATGGCCATCAGCGGATTCTTTATTGGTCATCTTTTAGCAGGGCTCACTGCGATTTTAGCCACTGAGCCATGGATGGCCTATCTTGCTTTTGTTTTCGTGGGGATGGGGTTTGGTGCTGGTCAATCTTCTTTTATGGTCTTTGTTTATGAATTTGCCGGAGAACTGGGGGACAGAAAACTCTACTATGCCGCTCTGGATACGGCTGTTGCCCCATTCATTGTTGTATATATTTCAGTTGCCGGTTTATTAGTAGAAGCCTTTGGAACGATACCACTCTATGCCCTTTCCTTGAGTTTCGTGGTAGCTGGACTCCTGGTATTTATCTATAAGGTGGAAGCACCGACAACTTCATAAATTACTTGTCGATAAGTCTCACATCCCATCGTATAAATTCAGATTATCCTGAATTCTCTTCAGCAGGTTTCTCTACCGTTTAGCTTTAAATAGACTCTGACAGCTCGAGCAAAAATGTGTACCTCTCTGACCAACAGTAATCTTGGTTATGGGAGTTTCACAAACAAGGCAAGGCTCATCTTTGCGACCGTATACCTGCAAAGCCGCCTGATAGGTTCCACTCTCATTTTCCCCATGACTGAAATTTAGAATCGTGGTTCCCTGGGCCTTGATGCTGGCTGATAGTATCGATTGAATGGCAGCGTGCAGGCTCATCGACTGCCTTTTAGGAATAGAAGCAGCAATGCTCAAAGGTTGAATCCCCGCCTGGAAAAGTGCCTCATCCACATAGATGTTTCCCAGTCCGGCTAAAAAAGTCTGATCCAGCAAAAGTGGTTTGATTTGCCGGTTTTTGCTGCGTAACATTTTGTAGAAGACTTCCGGAGTGAAATCGTCTGCAAGTGGCTCTGGCCCCAAATGAGCCAATTTTTCCATTGGATTGTTAACGTACTCCATCCGTCCAAATTTCCGTGTATCTTGAAAATACAAGGTGTTCCCTGTTTCAAAGTGTAGCATGACTGTCACATGTTTTTCAGGTGCTACGGGTGTGAGTTTACCCGTCATGCGCAAATGGACCAGCAGTGCGCCCTGGTCCAAATCTATGATTATATATTTGGCTCGACGTCGGATCCCCGTGATGGATTTACCAACTATCGATTCATAAGGATCATCAGCCACCAGGGCTTTTTCCCAGGGGACTTCCAGATCAATGATGGACTCACCCACAACGGTGTTCTGTAAACCTCGTACTACGGTCTCTACTTCGGGCAATTCGGGCATTAATCTACAGACAGACTTGACATTGACAGATTCATAGTCCAACCGCAAAGCACCCTGAGCTTGGTGAACTTCGCAGCTAAATGCTGGTTACATATTCGATATTTAAACATTTAGGACAAGGCTAATTGGGCAGTGATCAGACCCAGTCACATTGGGATGAATCCGAGAGGCATCTACAGCAGCAGCAATTTTTTCACTCACCAGGAAGTAATCGATTCTCCAGCCCACGTTATTCACACGAGCGTTGGCACGGAAGCTCCACCAGGAATAATAACCCTTTGCTCCAGGATGTTCCATGCGAAAAGTATCAACAAACCCCGTATCCAGATAACGGTCAACCCAAACCCGTTCTTCAGGGAGAAATCCAGAAGTCTTTGCATTTGGTTTAGGTCTAGCAAGGTCAATATCTGTATGAGCGGTATTAAAATCTCCTACGATGATCACAGGTTTGATTTTATCCTTTTCACGGATGTGCTCTTGTAAGGCACCATAGAAGCGCAATTTATAATCGAGACGATCCTGATCTTTTTGTCCATTAGGAAAATAAACGTTATACAGATAGAATTTTTCATGTTCGGTGAGAACAATACGACCTTCACGATTGAAGGCATCATCCAAAATTGCTGTTTCCACCGAAAGGGGTTCTGTTTTACACCACGTCGCCACACTGCTGTAACCTTTGCGTTCTGCCGAATGATAGTAGGCATGATAACCCAGAGGGTTTATCAACGATTCATCCAGTTGATCAGGTTGTGCCTTGGTTTCCTGAAAGCACATGATGTCTGGTGTATCCAGATTAAACCAATCCCAAAAACCTTTTTTAACCACGGCACGAATACCGTTAACATTCCATGAAACTATCCGCATTGAGGACTCCTATTGTGCAATAAAAATACTCCGAAAATGCTCTGGGGAAATTGAAATATACTCTATAAGGCTACTGGGGGAATCGAGAGTCCAGTACAGCTTTGGGGGTGATATTTTGAACAGGCGTTTTGGTTTCAAATAATTATATTTTAATGAGCTTTAAATGAAATATGTAACAATAAACAATAAGGTCACTGTCAATCCAGGTTCTCGTGCTATCTGGCGGAAGTGGTTGGAAAAACACCATACAGATCTCAATGAAATCTGGTTGGTCTACTATAAAAAGCACACAGACAAGCCAAGTTTAACCAAGGCTGAAGCCAATATGGAGGCGCTTTGTTTTGGATGGGTGGATAGCTTGATACAGGGGATAGATGATGATCGCTACATGCAAAAATTTACCCCACGGAAATCAGTTAGCAGATGGTCCGAGCTGAACAAAAGGCGTGTGATAGAGTTGCAAGCTCAGGGTCTTATAACACCAGCAGGCGCGAGACAGATCGATATCGCCAAACAATCAGGAGAGTGGGCTTTGAATCGTGAACACCCCATTATCTCTGAAGTGCCAGAGGTGTTTATCATTGAATTGGAAAAATCAGAAGCTGCGAATGCAATCTGGAATAAATTGAGCCCGGCTCATCGCCAACAATACCTCCTCTGGATAAGCAATGCGAAAAGAGATGAAACCAAGATAAGACGTTCCCGAAAGGCCATAAATATGATGACTTCAGGGCAGTCTCCCAATACCTTATAATCAAAGAAGGAATTAAAAAAATGACCCAAAGAATACTCCACGTTCTTATTGCCGTACTCTTCCTGTCCTATTGTGCCCCACAGGTTGAAACTGTGTCTAAACCATCACTAGAACCAGCATCCCCCCACTCACTTGAAATTGTCACACGCGCCGAATGGGGCTGGGTGCCTCTCACCGATACCATTCTCACTCATGAGATCAAATATATTACTATCCATCACGGTGGAGAGGACTTCTCAGAAGACAAGGATGTCATTAAATATTTGATTGGTTTACAATCCTGGAGCCGTTCTGATAAAAACTGGATTGATAATCCATATCACTATATGATTGATTTACAGGGGAAAATATATGAAGCACGCCCCATCGAATATCCAGGAGATACAAATACGGACTATGATGTACGTGGACATGCCCTGATTTGTGTCATGGGCAACTATGAGCACCAGATCCTCAGTAAAACCCAGTTTGAACAACTCGCCTTGTTGACAGCAACTCTGGCAGATAAGTATGGTGTATCAAATGATCTGATCAAGAGTCATAAGGACTATACAGAGACATTATGTCCCGGTAAGGACCTGTATCGCTATCTGGAAGATGGTAGTTTGGTCAAGCGAGTTGCTGAGTTAAGAAAACCTTAACCCATACGCCTTCGCATAGATGTCCTCAAAAATAAAGCAGAAGTATTTTAAACAGTCCGGAGTGATTCCTGTATATAAAGGGAAAGTGGTTGTGATTACCGCCCGTGGCAGCAAGCGTTGGATTATTCCCAAAGGATCTATAGACTGGGAGCTTACAGCACAGGAGTCTGCGGCCAAAGAGGCTCTGGAAGAAGCGGGTATCAAGGGAGAAGTTCTTCCTGATGAAATTGGAACTTATACCTACGAAAAATTTGGTGGCAGGTATAAAGTACGCCTCTATTACATGGAGGTCACTAAGCTCAAAGACAAGTGGGATGAAAAACATTTTCGGAAACGTAAATTGTTGACTCCCAAACAAGCGATTAAAAGGATCGTTCCCGTTTCGGTTTCAAAAATTATGGCCAGTTTTTTCCATGAGAACCGACACCTTATTAAAAAGAAGAAGCGCAAATCCCGCAAGAAAAAGAAGGGCTAGTAACATGGGGAATACTATCGTTGGTGTGTGGAAAATATTGACTGTCGTTTATGTGTCAGGTGGCGATGTCACGACCATTGATCCCGCACTCCCCGGTCTCTTCATTTTTACCGAGGACCACTACAGTATGACCTGGATGCCAGGCAGGGTTCAACAAGAAGCCTATGCCGATCAATGGCACCCGAACGATGCAGAGAAAGTTCAAAGTTACAATTCCATTGTGACTAATACGGGTGGCTATGAATTGTCTGGTTCGGAGTTAACTACCCATGTTGAGGTAGCAAAGACACCAGCTTTTGTAGGTGGGAAAGCCGTTTATCAGTGCGATATCCAAGGTGATGTGATGCGCTTACAGATATTGGATAATGTGGCTCACGATGGTACCCGAGATGAGGGCTACCTCAAATTTAAAACCATCCTCACCCTCCAAAGGGTTGAGTAAGGCATTCGAAGGTTGAGGTGGTATACTGAGTTTATCGAAGTGCTCTCGAAACCTGGGGACTCTGAACTCACGGGCATTTCGAAAATTCAACGGAAAATTTACGAGCGGAGCCGAAGTGCTCAGTAAAGGCAAACTCAATGTCCAATAAATCAGGTCCATATGACCAAACAAAGTAAATGGGAACAGATTTATTCCGTGGTGAAGCAGATCCCTGTGGGTAAAGTTGCCACTTATGGGCAGATTGCCACTCTGGCTGGTTATTACCGTCAAGCCCGACAAGTCGGCTATGCTCTCCATGCTGTTCCATCCGATGACATTCCCTGGCACCGAGTGATCAATGCCCAGGGTAAAATCAGTTTAAATCTGGAAATGGGTGGTGCCGTTCAACGGAAATTATTGGAGAGTGAGGGGGTAGTATTTACTGCTGCTGGTGTGATTCCCTTAAGAGAGTATCAATGGCAACCCAGCATAGATCCACTTGAAAGCTAGATAGAATTCTTAGTTAAATGCCAACCATTACCGTGCTCACACTCATAGACGTTTAACTTGACACCCTGCTCCTTACGAAGATGGCCCGCTCGTCTTAGGGCGTCACGCTCAGTAGCATAGGACTCTTTCAAAGCACCGTCAGCACCACGACAGATTGTACAGGTTTTGCTGGGGGTTTGCCGGTCTTCTGGAGAGAGATGCCAGAACCCACATTTAACACATTTGTAGGGAACCAGGTTATTTCCACCATAATTTTGATTGGCATGCTTAGCTGCAGAATTAGCCTCGGCCTTTGAGTCATATTCCATCAATGGACGACCCGTTTTCTTGGCATTGCAGCTAGGGCTTTTTCTATTCAAATGAATCTCCTGGGGTTGGTGCTTAATCTAAAGATTAATATCAAGAAATAAACATGAACATCACCTGTACGGTGTAAATAAAAAAGCCCCGAATTAATCCGGGGCTTTGAGTTTATTTTGCATATCAGGATAGCAAATTATGAATCTGTCGAGTCGACCTTTAGCTTAGTGACCATATCCTGGAGGGTACGTGTTTCTCTAGCCATGGGTGCCAGTGTAGCCAGACGAGTGACCCATTCTTCCCCCTCAATGGCGTTACCATCTTTCACATAGGCACGAGCAATCTCATAGATGAGCTGTGCATTCATGGGAGCCTCCATGCTAAGAGGAAGCAAGATTTCCAGGCTTCTCTCAGTCTCGTCAAAGAGGTCATTCCAGATGGAAGCAACCTTGACCCGTTCCATGAGAGGTACATTTTCACGGCCGTGCTTAAAGGCATTTTCCATATAGCGATAGGCGCTGGAATCATCTTCAAGCTGGTAATACATCTGAGCTATTTGAAGATAGAGATCCATATATGTCACAGGGATGGTTTCATCAGGAACCAGTTCGTCCATTTTATGGAGAACATGTAGTGCCTTTTCACGATTCTCGTCACCCTCAAGTCCATATTCATATACGAGCTGGAGGAAACCCTTGCGGTAATTTTGCAATAGACGCTGGACATTGGGTGGATAGTAAACTTCAGGATCATCCAGGTTGGTATAGCGATAGGTATCAATGATTTTATCATACATGACATCCACATCAATACTCAAACCAACTTTATAGGGCATCAGTTGATAAGCCTGTCCATCCATCCGCAGGAATTCTCCCAGACCAATCTGATTGCTGGGCGATACGGTCACTGCAAAGTATATGGGTTGTTTCCACTCATTCATCCGCAAGATGTCAAAAATCATGATATCCTGTACTCTGAGACCACCCATGAGTTTGCCGGTTTGCTGATTTTTTTGGCGAGAGATTGTTGGCTGCAAATTCCAGGTAATTCCAGCTGAGCCTTGTTCCAGTGACCCAGATTCTGGCTTATCCAGAAAAGTCGTTGGCCCAGGAATAGTCATCTCCCGTTCTTCCCATCTCCATAGACCCATGCCTTCAATTTCTTCATCTTCCAGACTAATGGGAACTTTCGGTTCCATGTTTTTCAATTGTTTGATGTACCAGGGTGTATTCAACAGGCTCAAGTTGACCACCCTCACATCCTTACGAATACCCTCTACCTCCTGTAAATACCAGAGTGGGAAGGTATCGTTATCTCCATTTGTAAAAATGATCGCATCGGGCTCGCAGGTATTAAGCAAGTTATAGGAATATTCCCAGGCGACATAGTTTCCAGAACGATCATGGGTATGATAGTTGGCTTTAAGCATATTCGCTGGTGCAACCAGTAGCATAATTGCCACAGCTGAACCCAGAAAGACAGGAGAATCTTTACGCCAGTCTTTGAGTTTTTCTAGAATGGCAGCCGCTCCAATTCCTATCCAGATCGCGAAGGCGTAAAACGACCCGACATATGAATAGTCTCGCTCTCGAGGTTGTGGATCATCCTGGTTCAGGTAAAGCAGAATAGCAAAACCCGTCAACATGAACAGTGCGAGCACAGCGAATGCTCGTCGCGAATCCCTGGAGAAATGATGCCCGAGACCTGCCAAACCCAGGAGGAATGGTATAGCCCAGAGTTGAGAAATATCGGACTTGTCTCCATCGCGACCCCAGAATTGCCATTTGAAGTAGCGGATATACATATGGTTTATCTGATATCGCCAGAAGAATTCTGAATTTGACCGGTAACCGTTGGTAATAACGCTCAAGTTATTCATACGTTGATTGACATCGCGTCCACCAACGCCCACCACAACCTGGTCTCCATTGATAGAAACAACTTCACCAATTTTGCCGGTACTGTTTATTTTGACAACACGACCAGGAGTTGCTGTATTTCTGTTAAGTGGCTTCTCACCCCAGCGATCACGATAAAACATGGGATAACTTCCATATTGTTCACGTTCCAGATAGGAAACAGCTCGTGAAACAGTTTCTGGGTCATTTTCATCAATGTTTGGGTTCTGAGCTGAGCGGATAAAGATGGTTTCATAGGAAGTGAAACCCACTAGGACCATGAGAAGCGCCATAATTGACAGTCTGACCTCAGTCGCCCGGGATTTAAATATGGATGGAGCAAAATAGATCACAGCCATAAGAATAAGAATGCTGACTGTAAATGTGGCTCCAATAGCTGAAACCGCATTGTCAGTATTCATAATATTGCCCATGATATTGGCCAGCTTGGGCATACCCTTGATAATGCCAAGATAGATGATGAGATAAGAAGCACCAGCTGCTCCCATGAGTAGAACCTGTTTCCAGAAGCGCCCACGTCGTTCACCTTTAAAAACCTGGGATAGACCCCAGAGTCCACCACCAGTAATAGTGGCAAAGATCACCCCGAGAACCAAGAGCTTTGAGCTCAATTCGCTTGAGGATAGACGCAGGTATTCCCCTGAGGTGGCGGGCAATGCCATTTCGATACCAATCAGAATAGCGATAGCCATAACCCCGATCACAGCGAGCATATGAACCATCATCTCAACACCATCATCTTTGGGATTGAGCTTCATATACATAATGAGGGCGATAAACGGAATGGTAAGCAGGTTGAGCATGTGGACTGAAATAGCCAGCCCCATCATATAGGAAATGATAAGTATGTAACGTGAGCCGGCACCACCTTCATCCACTTTTTCAGACCATTTGAGAATAAGCCATACTACAATGGCTGTAAAAAAGATACTCATGGAATAGACTTCTGCTTCCACAGCGTTAAACCAGTGGCTATCTGAAAAGGCCAGAGTGAGAGAACCTACCAGACCTCCACCGTAGGCAATCCACCGGTCCGTTGCATCCTTAACTTTCCCACGCCATTCGACGACAAGACGTACAATGATGAGGAAAAGAAACATGTTGGCAAATGATGTGGCCAGGGGTGACAGGAGGTTAATACGATAAGCGATATTATGAAACTGAGGTTCATTCAATATAGGATCAAGGGCTGCGCCACCTGTGATGGGAAGCATTGAAATGACCCGACCCAGCAGGAGATAAAGTGGTGAGCCAGGAGGGTGGGGAACACTCAGCGTGTGTGAAACAGCTATAAATTCACCACAATCCCAGAACGAAACCGTCGGCGCCATGGTGTCCAGGTAGATCAGAAAGGTGAATACCAGCACAAAAAGCGCTATGAGTGTTTTCACCATGTCACGAGGTTTAAGAAAATCCATTGTTAATCCTTTTTCAATTCAAACGTGTAGGTACCACGGTCAATTTTATAATCTAATTGCGCCGGTATAGCTTTTGGAATGGGAGCATGTGTCCCGCCGGCTCCATCTATGTAATTTTCAATACTTTCCCTCACCCATTCGGGCAAGGCCAGCCAATATATATGGATTGAAGTCTGATACCAAGACGATGTTCCTGGAAGCTTTTATGATGAATTTGAAATACAGTTAGGGTTTACTCAGCTCAAATAGAGCAATACCTGTAGCCATGGCAGCATTAAGTGATTCCCCTGACCCAGGCTTTTCGATGGTAAGCGGGCTTGAGATCTTTAGCAGGTCTTGATCAACACCATGTGCCTCAGAACCCACAATGAGAAAAAGGGGTTCCTCCCGTTTGAATGTTTGCAATGATGTGCCTTGCATATGCAGAGCAGCTACTTCACCACCAGCAGCTTTCCATTCCTGAGCACTTGACAAAAGATCAGTGGATGTATGCAAATTTAAGGTGCCGATTGCTCCCATACTGCCTCGTACAACTTTTGGGCTATAGGGGTCCACACAGTCTGGTCCCAGGAGTATATCATGGATGCCAAACCAGAGGGCAGATCTGAAAATGGTGCCCATATTGCCTGGGTCAGAGAGACGATCCAGAACCAGAAGAATTTTTGTGTTTTTAATATTTGGTTCATCAGGAGTTGCTGGAATACGGGCGATGCATATGATCCCCTGAGGGCTTTTACTGTCAGAGATTTGCTCGATTTGAACAGGCGTAGCTTCGAAATGCTTTACATTTGAAGGAATCGGGAATTTTTCAAATTGCTTCGATGTAATGCAGGCAATAACCTCCAGATTGGAGTGAAGTGCTTCCTGGCATAACCTGACACCTTCCAGTAAAAAAAGTCCTTCCTGTTTCCGGAATTTGGACCGCTTGAGTGCACGATAACTGGCAGTTTGTGCATTGGTCAGGAGTGAGGGAAGGCTATTCATTCAACAAAATCATCCTTCGACAGGCTCAGGATGACACAGCTTTATTAATCTTCGTAACAACGGCTTCAAATGCGACAGCTTCCTGTTCACCGGAGTCGAAATTTTTAAGCTGGACCACTCCCTGGCCAAGCTCCTCTTCACCAAGGATGGCTACATAGCGTGCTTCCTGTCGATTGGCTTCACGCATTTGAGCTTTCATACTTCTACGCAGGGTATCCGTATCACATTTCAGTCCGGCGCTCCGCCACTTATTGATAAGTTTTGAAGCAGGAAGTCTTATCTCATCACTTTTAACAATAAGAAAAAGATCCAATCCGGAATCGGTCTGCATGGGTTGCAGTGCCTCCACAACCAATAAGAGTCTCTCAATACCAGAAGCCCAACCAATAGCTGGTACATCCTGACCACCTAGCTCTTTAACCAGATCGTTGTAGCGACCCCCGCCACAGATGGCATCCTGTGCACCAAGCGCATCGCTGGTAAATTCAAAAATTGTATGGGTATAATAATCCAGTCCACGAACCAGTAGATCATCCTGCACATATGGAATATCCATTGCTTCCAGCATCTTCAGGACTTCAGCATAGTGGGTCGCTGAAGCCTCATTGAGGCACTCACGAATTTTTGGGGCGTCCCGCACAAGTTCTTTGTCATTGGGAGCCTTACTATCCAAAATCCGCAGAGGATTTGATTCAAAACGCTGTTGGCTGGTTTCAGATAGTGAGCTTAGGTGTGGTCTCAAATATTCCTGGAGTGAGTTGCGATAGATTGCTCGACTTTCACTATCGCCGACACTATTAATTTTAAGCGTTACAGACTTCTCAATACCCAGTTCTTTAAGAATGGCATAAAACAGTGCGATCATCTCAGCATCCTGTTCAGGATGAGGTGAGCCGATTGCTTCAGCCCCAAATTGCCAGAATTGACGATAACGACCTTTTTGGGGACGTTCCTGACGAAACATGGGTCCTTCATACCAGAGTTTCTGCAGCGGAGAAATTTGCTGAAGATTATTCTGAATATAACTACGTACCACACCTGCTGTGAGCTCAGGACGCAGGGTCAATGCGGTTTTACTCATATCAGAGAAGGAGTACATCTCTTTGGAAACTATATCGGTATCTTCACCCACGCCACGGGCGAACAACTCAGTTTTTTCAAAAATTGGTGGACGAATCTCACCATAAGCATAGCTATTCATGACATGCTTAACGACGCGCTCCAGGGCTTGCCATTGTTTTGCCTCTACCGGGAGTATATCGTTAACACCTTTTACACGTTGAACTTTTTGTGGCATGACTAGATAGCTTTCATCTTTGGGTTTATTTCACCAGCTATACAATATAGAATTGAGTCTTAATGATAGATGTTTTTTCTATGGCCTACTTTTACTATCGTAATGAGCAATAACTGGTCACGAATTTCATAGAGAATGCGATACTTCCCGTACCGTAAGCGATATTTCTCCTGGCGGGATAACTTGGTTGATTGCCGAGGTCTGGAGTCGCTGGCTAAATCACATATTCGATCCAAAATCTTAACAACATTCTTTCTTGGAAGGTGTCGAAGATCTTTTTTAACTGACTTTTTAAATTCAATCTTATAAAATACCATCTCGTTTCAATTCTTGAACAAAAGTTTCATAATCCAATGTTGGTTCGTCAATGCGGCTACGAAAGGCTTCCAGGTCCTCTGCGTCCCGAAACAAATCAGAGCGCAAAGTATCATTGATGATCTGGGAAATAGAAAGGGATGTTTCTATAGATTTTAATCTCAGTGCTTTGTGAATGGTGGGCTCTAGATAAACGGTTGCCCGGGTTGATAGTTTTTTCATGTGCTATCCTCCTCCAGATAGAATGGAAGATAGCAACGTAACGTTATAGCGTCAAGACGTTTTCTTGATTTAAGCTACCGATGGCGTCGACCTAAGTTGCTTTAACATTAGTAGCTATATTACGCTTCTTCTTCTGGCTCAAAATCAATGGCTTCCAAGACAGCTTTGGCCTCTTCAAGCTTTTCTGGTGGAACCAACAGAGTCGCCTGGTTTTCAGGGAGAGAGACTGAGTGGGCTCCCAGACCTGAAGCCAGCATGCTGCGTTTAATTTCGCAAGGGACATCTGCATTACGCAAAGCTTCACAGAGCATCTCTGCAGTAATATCTCCATTTACAGTTCGCAGTTTGACCCATGCTTTTTCAGTCGATTTATTCATTATGACCTCCCAATTATTGTTAATAGTTAAAATTAACCCAAAACATATCATTTTCCTTGTTGATTTCCCAACTGGGGCACGATATATCAACTCCAGCCTGGAAACTCGCTGTAATCCCAACAAAATGACAAAACCGATTTTCACACTTCGACGGGCTCAGTGTCCCATACCAAACTAGTTTCAGCCTCCTCTCTGAAGATCAGCCGAAACCAGTTTAGCCCCTGCTGCGCAGCTCCGGAAACTGGTTAAATTGACAATGGTTTAGATGGTATCTCATGAAAACCCAATTATAATCAGAGGCTTGGACGGGGGCTGATGAAAGGAATATTGGGGTGCAACCCAAAGAAATAGAACATATTTTACACACGCGGATACTTTCAAAAGTATCCAAACCCGGAAGATATCTGGGGAATGAACACAATATAATCACCAAAGACTGGGATAATATCCGGGCTAGTATAGCTCTGGCTTTCCCAGATGTATATGATACGGCTATGCCATATAATGGCTTCCAGATTTTATATCATATCCTGAATCGAGAAGCAGATATTGCGGCAGAAAGAGTCTATGCCCCCTGGCCGGATATGGAAGCACTTATGCGGGAGCACGGTCTGCCCATGCATAGTCTAGAATCCAAACATCATTTACGTGATTTTGATATTGTGGGGTTTTCATTACCCTATGATCTCCTCTATACCAACATACTGACCATGTTGGATTTATCTGATATCCCTATCTGGACCAAAGACAGAGGCGAAGAAGACCCTTTTGTAATTGCCGGCGGAACCAACGCCTACAATCCGGAGCCAGTTGCCGATTTTTTTGATCTCGTGGTCATAGGCGATGCAGAGGAGTTGGTGGTTGAACTGGTGCGCCGCATTGGCGAAGGTCGTAGAGCAAAACGACCCCGTAGAGAGATTCTGGAAGACCTGGCCAGCATGCCTGAAGGCATTTATGTGCCGGCATTTTATAATTTCGAATCTGATAGCAAAGGCAAGCTAAAGGCTATAACCAAAAATTTTGATGGTGCACCCGATCGGGTGAAAAGTGCCAAAATTCCAGTGCTGGAAGCATCCAACTATCCCACCAAACCCGTCGTTCCCATTGTTGAAACAGCCCAGGACAGATTTGCCCTCGAAGTCATGCGTGGTTGTACACAGGGCTGTAGATTCTGCCATGCTGGTATGGTGTATCGACCTATTCGTGAGCGTAAACCCGAAGAACTGATTGAGACTGCCAAGACGACACTGGCTGCCACAGGACAGAAAAACATGTCTCTTCTGTCTCTGTCCACCAGTGACTATACAGGTCTGGGTGAAGTAGTTGAAGGTATGAAACCTTATCTCAGAGAAAATCGCGTTTCCGTTTCATTTCCATCCATGCGTCTCGATACCTTTACGAAGGAAATTGCCAGCATTGCCTCTGAGGAGCGCAAATCAGGCCTCACCTTTGCCCCTGAGGCAGGTACCTGGAGGATGCGTCGAGTCATTAACAAAATGATTAGCGATGAAGATCTTTTCTCCTCGGTCCAGATTGCTCTGGATGGAGGCTGGAAGACGCTGAAATTTTATTTTATGCTGGGGCTACCCACAGAAACACAGGCTGATTTGCAGGGCATTATCGATCTCATTAATGATGTGCGGAAAATGGCCAACCCTTATGGTAGGATTAAAATTAATGTAACGCTCTCTACTTTCATCCCAAAACCGGAAACTCCATTCCAGTGGGAGGCCCAGGACAGTAAAGAAGTCATTCGTGAAAAAATTGATTTTCTCATGGATAACTTAAAACACAAGAATGTACGTGCCTCCTATAGAGACCCTAAATATTCAGAGATCGAGGGTGTGTTATCGAGGGGTGACCGCAAAATTTCTGCCGCCATCTTTGAAGCCTGGCAGGAAGGTGCTCGCTTTGACAGTTGGGGTGATTACTTCCGCTATGATCGTTGGATGAAAGCCTTTGAGACAGCTGGCATAAATTACCAGGATTATCTGAATGCTTGTGATGACCAGGACATTCTACCCTGGGATTTGGTAGACAATGGCATCCTGAAAAAATTCCTTCGTCGAGAAAAGCGGAAGGCCTACCAGGAAGCCACGGTAATTGACTGTCGCGATGGCTGTCTGGCCTGTGGTGTGTGTGATTTTGACGAACTTATTATGCGCGTTGTCAAAGATGGTACAGTGGGAGAATCCACTATCCCACCAGAACCCTATGTTGCACCTGAAAAAGAACCATTGCCTGAATTGCTCAACACCACACCAGTGCAGACTGCGCGCCTGAAATATTCAAAAGCAGGCATGGCCAGTTATTTGGGTCATCTGGATGTTCAAAACTCATTCATGCGCGCTATCAGTCTGGCAGGCTTGCCAGTTGTTTTCTCACAGGGTTTTAATAGTCGTCCCAAGATATCCAGTGGACCTGCACTACCACTTGGCTATACCTCTGATGCTGAATACATGGATATTCTCCTCTTTCATCAGGTCGATTCAATAATCGAGGATTTGAACAAATACTTACCTGGTGGGGTGGCTGTACTTGAAGTGGAGTGGCACAAGGGTCGTATTGAGTCAGTAACGAGTCAGATTGCAGCCATAAAGCAACAAATTGTACTTGAAGATTTCCCCGCTGAAATGTCCCTGGAGAAATTGAAACAAAACTTTGAACAGAAGAATAATGTGTATATTAAACGCGAGCGAAAACAGCGCGTAATATCCCTGGATATAAAAGTATATATCCAGTCTATTGAAATAAAGGGTAATAGCCTAGAGGTTGTCACCCTGGTCCAAAACGGGAAAGGCATCCGATTAAACGAATTCCTCCCCGCGTTTTTTGAAGTTCCGATCGAAAGCCTGCCAATACACACTGTCAAAAGAGAAGCTGTTTTCATGAACTTCACAGCGTGATTGGTTGGACGATCGGTGAGTACCGTTGCAAAAAGAACCTGAACAGATCCACACCTCCCGTCTGTATAGCGGTTTATCCACGTTTGTCTCCTTGAGACAACCCCGGCAGCCTGAAAACATTGAGGTCTAGATCGGTGGGATATTCTAAAATCTGTTTATTGAAGGATTACTGTCAGGTCATTACGTTTCCGCTTACATAAAAATCAATCCGAGCACGGGAAACGCTTTTTACAACTGCAAAACAGGTGAACATCTTTAGATGCACCTGATTTAATAGCAGCTCATTAGACTGCTAAAACCAGAATTGGTAAAAGAATTTAATCGATTCCTAAGAATAATTCTGAATCGATAGTGCGCAAGATCAGATAGAACAGGACTAAAGAGAGTCCGCTCAAGCAGAGTAAGCGCCGCAAAAATTTTGTGAAAGGTTCATTCAAGAAGAATGAATGACCTCCCTGTTGAGAGTAAATACCTCAACCTTCTTCTTTTACCGGTTCAATTCATATCTAAGGAATTGAAATGAAGAAGGATATCTTTATAAACCAAACACAAAAGGAAACACGGATTGCCATCCATGAGGATGACGTTCTGGTTGAACTTTATGTGGAAAAACCCGAGAACATCCGGATTGTCGGCAATATCTATAAGGGTGTTGTTGAGAACGTGTTGCCCGGTATGCAGGCAGCTTTTGTAGATATTGGCATTGGAGCCAATGCATTTTTACCCTTTTCAGAAGTAAAGGGTGAATCCTTTCTCCTGGATCAAGATGATGATGAAGATGCCAAACCTCGGCAGGGGAATCGTGGTCGATCAAGAAATCAGAAACATCGTCACGATCATAGAAGACCCAACGCTCCAAAATTAAAAACGGGCCAGCAGATTCTTGTCCAGGTTATCAAAGAACCCTACATGGGTAAGGGTGCCCGAGTTACCACCAATATATCGTTACCAGGGCGTTTCCTGGTTTTGGTGCCCAACTCAAATTCAATCGGTATCTCTCGAAAAATTTATAACAATTATGAGCGCCGTCGTTTACGTCGTAGTTGCCAGGAAATGAAACCGGATGGTTTCGGTCTGATTGCCAGAACTGTTACAGAAGGTAAAGATGATGAGACCCTTGGTGCTGACTTAAATAATCTCATGGACTCCTACAAACGTATGGAGAAAGTGGTTAAAAGCAAACCCGGTCCTGTGTTGGTCTATAAAGACATGGAAACCGTTTCCAGCCTTATCAGGGACCTTTTTACCAACGATGTTCAACGCGTGGTTACCGATAGCAAGGGTATGTATAAGCAAATCAACAGTTACCTCAAAGGGGCTGCTCCCCAACTGCTGGATCGCCTCATTCACTATAAAAAGAAATTGCCCCTGTTTGATGCCTATCATGTCCAGAAGGGCATCGATATATCCATGGCCAGAAAAGTGGGTATGAAGAGTGGTGCCTCCATTGTTATCGAGCAAACTGAAGCCCTGGTTTCTATTGATGTGAATTCCGGAAAGTTTATTGGTCGTAAGGATCATGAAGCCAATGCGGTGAAAATAAATCTGGAAGCAGCCCGTGCCATTGCCCAACAATTACGTCTACGAGATCTGGGTGGTTTGATAGTCATAGATTTCATAGATATGTCCCGTGAGGATAATAAAAAGAAAGTCTATTATGAGCTACGTCGCGAGCTTCGCAAAGATCGGGCTAAAGTTGCTGTAAGCTATATTTCTGATTTTGGTCTCCTGGAAATGACTCGTCAACGAATTCGTCTCAGCCTGCTGTTATCAGCCACTGAGGAATGTCCGGTTTGTAAGGGTCGTGGTCGTATCATGTCAAAAGCCGCACTCACAACACAGATCGAAGGGTGGTTTCGACGTTTTCATTCCAAGAAACGTGAATTCAGACTCCAACTGGTTGTCAATCCTGAGCTGGCAAAATTCTTAAGATCGGGTCGTAAGAATGTGGTTCGTTCCATTCAATGGCAGCATTTTATCAAAGTTGAAATTGTTGAGGATGAATCCAAAAACATGGATGAGTTCAGAGTAATCAGTAAGAAACAGAGCAAGGATATCACAGACGATTATTAAGATCGATCTGAGGAGGATATATGAATAAAGCTGAGAAACTGGCCAAAGATATTTTTAGTGATCAGGATTTGCAGGAGATTTCAGGAGCGATAAATACCTTTGAAGGTCGTACAAGCGGTGAGATAGTTATTAGTTTCAACACGACCTCACACAACCAACCCTATAAATCTGCTAAACGAATATTCGAAAAGGCAAAACTGTATCAGACCAAGGAGCGTAACGCAACGCTCATTGTTCTTTATCTATCTGAACAGAAGTTTGCTGTTTATGGTGATGTGGGTATCCACGAAAAAGTTCCCACAGATTTCTGGGAAGAAACCGTAGATGAGATGAGAGCTCAATTTGCCCAAGGTAATATGCGCGAAGGTTTGCTGGCTGGGATTAACAAGTTGGGGGAAAACCTTGCCAGGTATTTCCCTGTTTCTGCAGATGATGTCAATGAATTAAGCGATGATATTACATTTGGAGATGGCAATGAGTGAGGTTTGTAAACTCACCCATGTATTTAAGCGTGATGGCACCTATGTTCCATACTCTCGTAAACGGATCAGCAATGCTATTTATAGAGCAGCAGTCGCAGTAGGAGGACGTGACAAAGACAAAGCGGACGAACTCGCCTTGCTCATAGAGGGCATTATCTGCGAAAATTATTCTGTTGAACACCCACCCATGGTGGAGCAGATTCAGGATATTGTTGAGAAGGTTCTCATTGAAGAAGGTCATGCAACCGTCGCAAAACATTTTATTGTTTACCGTGCCACCCAGAATGAGAAACGCAAAGCCAAGCTTAGTAAAAGCACGGTTCATACAGGGAATATTCCTTATCAAAAAATTTATGAAGTACTAGTCTGGGCCTCAGACCATGATCTCAACTCAGTAGAAAAAATGAACCAGCGAATTGCCAGAGGTGAATTTCCACAGATTTGTCTGGAGTCAGATGCAGCTTACGAATTTGATGTCCAGGCGGCAGCTGAACTTATCACCGAGCGTGAGGGAGATACCAGAATTGTAGTTGTGGCTGGTCCATCATCATCAGGCAAGACAACAACGACACGCAAGCTGGCTCACTATCTCTCAAAAAAGGGCATGGGTCTGGTTGAGTTGAATGTTGACCACTACTTTTTTGATTTGGCCATGCATCCTGTTGATGAATTTGGCGACCACGATTTTGAGACCCCTCAAGCCCTGGATCTTCCGCTCATCAATCAGCACATTAAACAGTTACTTAATGGTGAAGAAGTTTTAACCCCATCGTACGATTTCAAGACGGGGACCCGAACCCTGAATCAAATTCCCATGAAGATTAAATCCTCGGATGTGATTCTAATAGATAGTCTTCATGGACTATACGGTGATATGCTGAATGGCGTCGATGAGAGCACGGTCTTTAAGGTATATATTGAAACACTACTTCAGATGAAGGGTACTAACGGGAAATTTATTCGTTGGACAGATCTGCGACTCATGCGTCGTATGATTCGGGATGAGCAACACCGAGCCTATGATCCGCGTCAGACACTGACCCATTGGCACTATGTCCGAAATGCTGAATTACGTAATATCTTACCTTATATCACGACGGCAGATTATGTCATCAATGGCGCCGTTCCATATGAATTGCCAGTGATGCGCAATCGGCTACTGGATCATTTTAAAGAATGGGAACAGGATTATAAGGATGATCCACGTCGAGTGGATGCCTATTTGAGAGCTAAAAGAGTGCGGGAAATGCTTGAGTCCGTCAGTCCCATCATGGATGAATCTCCAATCCCTGAAACCTCGCATTTCCGAGAGTTTATTGGTGGTAGCATTTATGATGTCCATTAATCTCGGCACCTGACACAGTTCAAGCCCTCAACAACCGGCAATTAATCAGGAGTGCATATTTTACTAATCTGGTTGAAAAAATGGTTTTTCCGATGGTCGTTTATAGATATCCCTGTATTCGGTGTTGGTGTAGGACTGATTATTTACTACATAAATAGTCTGGAGGGTGAAAACGCGAGTAGCGTTTTCATTGAATCTATCGTTCCCAATATTGGAACTGAGTTGTTGGGAGTATGGTTAAGTGTACGCATCATTGAGTCGGTTTTACGTGTCCGACAGAAGCGCAGTCGTTTACGGGCACAGCTCATTGATAATATGAATTATCTAATCACTCTGACCCGGAGCATCGCACCTCATTTCGAACAGCAGACCATTGATCATTTAAGTTCCGAGCTTCTGTGGTTTGAAGAGATGAAAGATTACCGGATTAGTGGAATATCTGAGCAGACTATCAATTTAATCAATGAAGTAACAAAATTCTATGCCCAAGCCGCGACTGAAGCCACCAAAATCAATCCTTTGCGAGAAGATATAAACGACCTCTTTCTGCTCAATCCCCAGATGCTTGACAATCGTTTGATGAAAGAACTGCATGATATTTATCGAAGACAGAACTATACACGAATTATAGTGGAACGGATTGAATCAAGGATTAAGAGATATAAGGAGCGGATTGATAATGTCGAGCAGTCTGTTCACTCATATGGGGAGAAGGAAATTATACAAAAAATTGAAGGGTATTCTGAAACATTAAAAGTCTACATCGCCATTACCCTTGACGCCGAAGCTGCTGTGACTGAGGCACGCTCCGCCGTATTGAATAGAGAATACAATTTCTAGATCTCTCAGGTCTTAATATCGAAAGAAATTGATCGCTGAATTAATTATTGTAGGTTCTCTGATTAACTATGAATGATCATCACCACTTTTATAACCGAAAACAGTTTCGCTGGATGGTTCCATATATCAATCGAGCCAAGCAGGTGTCGTTCCCCGGTTTTGACCGGGTTCCTGTATTTAATGTGCTCTTGTTTTTCTTTAGAGGGATTCGTGATGGTCGAGTAATCTCAAGGGCTGAGGCAGTCTCTTTTAACCTGGTTCTGGCACTTTTTCCAGCTATTCTCTTCCTCTTCACTCTCATACCTCTCATTCCTATTGATGATTTTCAGAATGATCTACTCCTGATGATACAATCCATTCTGCCGGCCAGCACTTATGTAGTTGTTCAGAGAATCATTGAGGATATAATTACTATTAAACATGGTGGTTTATTGTCATTTGGGTTTGCCTTTGCCCTGGTTTTTTCCACCAATGGTATTGTGGCCCTTATAGATGCTTTTAATGAGTCGGTCCATGTTGAGGAGGGCCGCAGTTGGCTAATGCAACGAGCTGTTGCATTTATTCTGATGGTTTCTCTGGTTTCCCTGGTCACCATAGGTGTTTCGCTCATGACCATCACCCACAGACTTATGGATTTTTTAGTCTTAAAAGAACTTATGATACAGGGCTGGTTCTACTATATGGTGAATATTGGTAAGTGGATTGCCATCCTGGGTGTTTTCTATTTTGCTTACTCCTTTCTTTATTACTGGGGTCCGTCCAAAAAGAGTCAATATCGATTTATCTCAGCAGGGGCGAGTCTGGCGACGGTCCTGTCCATTTTGATTACTACCGGCTTTGGATTCTATATTGATCATTTTAGTCGCTATAATGCACTATATGGTTCCATTGGGACCCTCCCCATTATCATGCTGATGATTTTTTGCTATTCCCTCACCATCATCATTGGCTTTGAATTGAATATTGGCATTGTAGCGGCCCGTAAAGTTCAACTTACTGAAGTAAAAGGATAATTTCCCCAGTTCAACCTCCTCTGGGATCTAGGCTGGAGACAATTGCACAAACCTGAAAGCTTGTAGAGTATTTCAGGTACGATTCATATGGATATGCATAAATAGATCTATAGCTGATAAAAGGGAGACCACAAAATGCCTACTATCATAGAATCACCAACAATTATTGAATCAGCAGGGAATAAACCGAAACGGATTGAAGAATTTGTAGGTCATGTCAATTCAAAACATGGCGAAGTGAGTGTGGCTCGTATGATCTCACCTGGTGGGTGGGTGGAGCCCGGTCAACGACCAGATTTTAAGGAAATTACACTGGTTTTGAAGGGCCAGCTTCATGTTGAGTATGATGGAGGTGAATACGATGTACATGCTGGACAATCCATCATCACGAACCCTGGAGAATGGGTTCGTTACAGTACACCTGGCGATGAGGGAGCCGAATATGTTGCGGTCTGTCTACCGGCATTTTCTCCAAACAATGTGCATCGAGATGATGTATAAGCAACAATAGAGAAATTTTAGCTTTGATACTCAGGATTACACGGGAAATTATCCATAGAAAATAATTACCTAACCAATATATACGAGAGGGGTTTTAAATGATTTGTCCGGCTTGTGCCAACACACTTGTTGCAACGAAGGTTGGTGAGATCACAGTTGATGTCTGTAAAAATGGTTGTGGAGGTCTCTGGTTTGATAGTCACGAGCTGAAACATGTCGATGAAAAGCACGAAGCTGCTGGAGAAGCCCTTTTAAATACGAAAAAGAATCCTGGTGTTATTGTGGACCACAATCAAAAAAGATCTTGTCCAAGATGCGAGAACGTGGTGATGATGAAGCATTTCATGAGCGTCAAACGTGATGTGGAAGTTGATGAATGTGCCAACTGTGGCGGTTTCTGGTTGGATGCCGGTGAACTGGGTCAGATTCGCAATCAATTCACTGCAGATGCAGATCGGGAAAAGGCTGCTGACACCTATTTTTCAGAAACATTTGGTGAGGAACTTCAAAAAATGCTGGATGAAAGTCAGGAAAAGGCTGATCGCGCTCACAGTATTGCCAAAATGTTTCGATTCCTGTGTCCCTCTTATTATATCCCCGGCAAACAAAAGTGGGGTGCCTTCTAGCCGCTATGCCAGAATCGCAGGAATTAGCAGCAGGAAAATTTTCAACGTGGCTTATTTCCACACGTACAGCACTTAAAAAAGATTCTGAGACGGATGTCCCCTGTGGAGAGTGTAATGCTTGTTGCCGATCCTCTCAATTCATCCACATCAAGCCCGATGAGAAAGATACTTTAGCTCATATTCCAGAGGAACTTTTATTCCCAGCACCTGGCCTTCCAAAAGGTTATGTGCTCATGGGTTATGATGAGAATGGTCACTGCCCGATGCTTAAAAAAGGGGCTTGTTCGATTTATGAATACCGGCCTGCAACTTGTCGCAGTTACGATTGTAGAATTTTTGCAGCCACGGGTATACGGATAAGTGGAAAGGACAAGGCTCTCATCACCCAGCAAGTTCAACGCTGGAAATTCAGTTTAGCGGATTCGGAGGATATTAAGGAGCAGCGGGCTGTTCAAAAGGCGGCCTCATTTTTAACAAATAAATCAAAGCTGTTCGCACCAGGGGAATTACCTGAAAATTCCACACAATTGGCCATTATGTCTATCAAGGTTTATGATCTCTTTCTCGAAGAAGGGGAGCAGTCCATTGATGACACAAAAAGAGTGAAAGCTATCATGCAGACCTGGGAAAGATTCGATGCAAAAGGTGAAAAGCTCTGAAATCAGATCGAATATAAAAGCTTTGAAGTAGTGTGCCAATAGCCCGAGGAGATTGGATCAGAAGTATAAAACCAATTTAAGTTAATATGAGACATCTTTAAGGGAGCAATACGGAAGCATTATGAAGGAATATGTAAATGTACCTCAGCAGCTTTTGGAGGATGCCTCGGAACTCGAGCACTACTTTAATTTGAACTATGCATATATTGGTACTCTTAAGCCAAAGCCAAAGCCAAAGCCAACAGCCAAAGAGAAAAAAGCATAAAACTATCAAAGATCTGGAGACAGCCAGTGCAATTAAACCATAAACTCTCGATCATCATTCCTTGTATGTTCCTGATGTGTGCCTGTTCATCATCAAAACCTACAGTAGATTTGGAATCTCTTTTTATCGATAGAGATATCGAAGGAGCGATTCTGATTTCATCATTGGATGGTGATCAAATATATCAAGCTTTCCCCGAGAGAGTTAAGAAAGAATATCTTCCAGCCTCTACCTTTAAAATCCCCAACACTTTAATCGCTCTTGAAGAAGAAGTCATATCCAGTCCTGACGAGGTTTTAAAATGGGATGGGGAGATAAGGTTTGTGGATGCCTGGAATCAGGACCATTCCCTACGAAGCGCTTTTCCCGTCTCCTGCGTCTGGTATTACCAGGAACTCGCCAGACGAATTGGGAATCAGAAATATCTTAATTATCTCCAGGAATTCGACTATGGAAATGGGCAAACGGGAACTGCAGTCGATAGATTCTGGCTGGATGGTGATCTTCGGATCACAATTGAAGAGCAAATCGTCTTTTTGAAAAAACTTTATAAAAATGACCTACCGATTCAGAAAAAAAATATTGAACTACTGAAAGAAATCATGATTTTTGAGGAAACTGACGAATACACAATACGTGCAAAAACAGGCTGGGCTATCCGTACAGATGGAGAGCATGGCTGGTGGGTTGGATATGTCTCAAAAAAGGATGAGGCTTGGTTCTTTGCTATCAATATCGAGATTACTTCCATTGATGATTATGGCAAGCAGAAGGAAATTGTTCGAGAGGCTTTGATGCTAATCGGCGTATTGCCACAAATGAATAAGTAGAAAGATCATATACGAAAAGACATATATGAAAACGCTGAAATCAATTTTAGTTACAGGGGCAAATTCAGGTATTGGTCTCGATATATGCAGACATATCGCCAGTCGCGGATACCAGGTTTATGCTACTGCAAGAACTGCTACAGATATGGAGATTTTGGCAAAGATTGAATCTGTTGAACCCATTCACCTTGATGTCACTAAGCCCAAACAAATCGAAGCAGCCCTCACACAAATCACTTCCATGAACACGGGCTTGTATGGCTTGGTCAATAATGCAGGATTGGGAGGCTTGGGAGCTTTTTATACCTGGAGTGAAACTGAGTTAAAGCAACTATTTGATGTAAATACTTTTGGACCATGGCGTATGAGCAATGCTTTCCTGAATATGCTGGTGGAGTCTAAGGGACGCATTGTAAATATTGGCTCACAGGGTGGTATGATCACCCAAAAGTACTTTGGTCCCTATACTATGACCAAACATGCTCTTGAGGCCTATACGGAAGCCATGCGGGGTGAGCTGGAGCCCTATGGTGTACACGTCAGTATCGTTCAGCCGGGAGGCGTGGTATCCAAGATAGGACCCAATAGCATGCCCGGGATTATTAAGCGCTTGAAGCGGGCCAAGCCACCCTTCAAGGAAGAAGCCGATGAAATTTTGGCTTCTTTTGAAGATCCACCAGAAACTGGTGAGGATGCCCCTGAATCAGCTAGCAACAGGAAGCCTTCTGACCCATCAATTGTCTCTGAAGCGGTATTCCATGCTCTCTTTTCAGAGTATCCCCAGGATAGCTATTTAGTTGGTACACAGTGGGAGGGGGATAGAGTTTTGAATGCTCTGCTTAAAAAATTGATACAGGCTAATGCTAATCCACAGCATAACTACTCCCGAGATGAATTGATAGCCCTCATGGATCAGCATATAGATCAATACAGATCAAGTAAACAGGAGTAAAATTAATTGTTACACATCTATGTTGATGCAGATGCCTGTCCCGTCAAAAATGAAGTTTACCGTGTAGCCGACAGATATGGACTAGAGGTCACTCTCGTATCCAATTCGCGGATGCGGATACCTCAGAGTTCACGTGTCAAGCTGGAGGTCGTAGGTGATGGATTTGATGAAGCCGATGATTGGATTGTTGATCATGTGCAAGCGAGTGATGTGGTAATTACAGCGGACATCCCATTGGCAGGTCGTTGTATATCTGCTGGGGCAGAAGTTTTGGGACCTCCAGGTAAACGGTTTACAGACGATAATATTGGCCAGACTCTAGCGACCAGGGATTTACTGGCAGAGTTGAGAGGTGCTGGCGAAATTACTGGAGGTCCACCACCACTGACACAAAGAGATCGGTCTGAATTCCTTCAAAAATTGGATGTGGTGGTACAGTCTATTAGACGTAGATAAATAAATCATACAGAATGGCTTTTGGAAAATGGGGAATAGAATATGGTCGAGAAAACTACTATTGAGTCATTTTTGGCTGAAAAAAAATTGGTGTTGGCCGGTGCATCCAGGACTGCCCATAAATTTGGTAACACCGTCCTCAAAGAGCTCACTGGAAAAGGCTATAAATTCCATTTGATTCATCCGGAGGCAAAGGAAATAAAAGGTATTCCTTGCTATGCATCCCTGTCAGAATTGTCCGGCGCTGTGGGAGGGCTTGTTAATGTGGTACCCCCAGAACAAACTGAAAAGTTAGTTCGGGAAGCCCACAGCATAGGTATCAAAAAAATCTGGATGCAGCAAGGCTCAGAATCGTCAGCAGCCATCCAGTTTTGCAAGGAGCACGATATGGACGTAGTCCATGGAGAATGTATACTAATGTTTGCTCAACCGCAGGGCTTACATAAGTTCCATCATTGGTTATGGGGAATATTCGGGAAATTGCCAAAAAGCCAGGCAGGATCCCACCTGTCATGATGAAGAAATTCCTGGGGTGAAGGGAGCCAAGATGTACAAAGAATACCTCTCTCTTGCCAGACAGATTAAGAGTCTGAAGCTTGGGGATTATCTGGAATTTGGGTGTGGTGATGGTACCTTCCTCAAATATGTACTCGATCAGAATTCCTCCTTTAAAACAGTAACGGCTGTTGATATAAATCCAGAATCAGTGAATAAAGCCAGAGAAACACTGACAGCGATAGATATCCAATTTATCATTCAGGAAAAACTACCGCTGGATATTGACAACAATCAATTCTCAACCATTACGCTTTCAAACACGCTGCACCATTTACGTGATAAAACCGCCGTTCTGGTAGAGCTAAAAAGGTTAATCAAGCCCAATGGTCAAATAATCATCACCGAGATGATCAGTAATGATCTTAGCGGAGCTGAGCAGACTTACTGTCGATTCCATGCCTTGCGAGCCGAAATCGATCGGCTAAAGGGAACTTTTCACGACACGACATATACTTCTGATGAGATTGAACAATTAGTTGTGGCAGCAGGATTGAGGATGAATAAAAGAAAGATTCTGATTAATGACAAAACTGTTGTGATGGATGAGGACGAAATCAGCAACATGGAAACCATAATTGATGATCTTATTCAGGGAGAGATTGAACGGATCGAATTTGAGGACTTGGCAAGTAAGGCAGAGGGTATTAAAGAGAATTTGAGACAATTCGGCATCAAAAGACCAAGACAAATATATCTGGAAACCACAGTACAGCATGAGGTAGTTTGAGTTCCATAGATATCAGAGAGGCCTCTCCCGAAGACTTTGAGGTGATTTGGCCCATCTTTAAAGAGATCGTCAGCGCAGGTGACACCTATGCTTACCCTTCTAATACAACCAAAACGGAGGCCTTCAACATCTGGATGTCATTGCCCCGGAAAACCTATATTGCCACACTTAATGATGAGGTACTGGGAACTTATTATTTGAAAACAAATCAAGCTGGTCCAGGCCAGCATGTCTGCAATTGTGGCTATATGGTGTCTTCCAGAGCCAGGGGGCGGGGTCTGGCAACAGCCATGTGTGAACATTCACAATTAATGGCCCGGGAATTGGGGTATCTAGCCATGCAGTTCAATTTTGTATCAGTCAGTAATCAGGGTGCTATCAGTCTTTGGACAAAATTGGGTTTTGAGACAGCGGGACGACTTCCCCGAGCGTTTGATCATCCTTCTCAGGGATTTATTGATGCACTCGTCATGTATAAATGGTTAGGTGAAAATAAATAGACTATTCTGTTGGTCACAGGCATTCACTCCTCTCCATCTCACACTATATTGGATGCTCAAAATAAAGATAGGGTTGTTCATATGAATACAGCAAAGTTTTTAAAGATATTTCCACATGAGAAGAGTCTCATCGGCATGATTCATGTCCAGGCTTTACCAGGAACACCTCAAAACCATCTCTCTGTTTCGGAGACTGCTATTAAGGCAGTTCAGGAAGCAAAAGTTCTGACCGCATATGGGATGCAGGCAATTATGCTGGAGAATATGCATGATGTTCCCTACTTGAATCGAGAGGTCGGTCCCGAAATAGTCTCAGCACTCACCCGCATATGCTCCCAAGTTCGCGAGGCAACAGATCTACCCATGGGAATCCAGATTCTTGCAGGAGCAAACCAGCCTGCTCTGGCCGTTGCCCAAGCTGCAGAGTTACAGTTCATTCGCGCCGAAGGCTTTGTCTTCGGGCACATGGCAGATGAGGGTTTACTACAATCCGATGCAGGTGACTTACTGCGTTTTCGAAAACAAATTGGTGCTGATGACATTCAAATATTTACCGATATTAAGAAGAAACATAGCAGCCATGCCATGACATCTGACGTGTCATTGGAAGATACTGTAGAAGCGGCTGAGTTTTTCTTAAGCGATGGCGTTGTTATCACCGGAACCCATACAGGTAAACCAGTGAATCAGGATGAACTTAAGCATGTTTATACTTCTGCTCACTTACCCGTTTTAGTGGGGAGTGGCGTAACACCAACTGGTTTACCCCAGATTATGGAAGTTGCAGATGCGTTTATCGTGGGGAGTTACTTTAAACAAGACGGAAACTGGAAAAATGACCCCGACCCCCAAAGGGTTGAAGCATTGGCACAGGCGCGCCAGAACCTACTTTGATGCCAATACGCATATCAGATAAATTATATATCAACGGCATCATTCTGACCCAGGATGATGAGGGCAGACAGGTTTCTCAATTGGCAACGCGAGGCAAAAAAATCCTCGCCGTTGGGAATGATCTTTCTGAACACAAAGAAGCTGAAACAGAAACCATCGATTTGAAGGGTGCTGTAATGGTACCGGGGTTTATTGATGCCCATGTTCATTTCTTGTGGGGTGGTGAAACCTTGCTTGCTATTCCGGTTCATGAAGCCCGCTCAAAATCGGACTTTATAGATATTGTACGTAGATTTGCAGAGGGTCGGCATCCCGGATCATGGTTAAAAGGTGGTGGGTGGAATGAGCATCATTTTACGGATCACAGTTTTCCCCATCGTAATTGGTTAGATGAGGCAGCACCTGGACATCCCATGATTCTCACTCGTCATGATGGACATTCAGGCATCGCCAGCTCAGCTGCTCTCGATTTAGCCGGGATTAATTCGGAAACACCTGATCCCAATGGTGGTGTGATTGATCGAGACGAGCATGGAGAACCCACCGGCTTATTGCGGGACGCCGCCATTGAATTGGTTTTAGACCTTATGCCGGAAACGTCTGAATCAGAACTCATAAAAAATCTGGAAACTTCACAGAAGTACTTATTGGAACGTGGCGTCACCTCAGTAGGTGATATGATTTACGATATGAACCACTTTCATTTTCTTCAAAATATGGCCCGTCAGGGAAAACTTCAAGTACGGGTCAGCGCCTATACACCCATTCTTAAATGGCAAGAGATGAAAACCCTCCTACAAGCAGGAATTTATGAGGATGAATATTTTCAATATAAGGGATTGAAGGCATTTAGCGACGGAAGTCTCGGCTCCCATACGGCGCTCATGCTTGAGCCCTATGAGGACAGTCCTGAATCTGCCGGTATCTACGACAGTGACTGGAAAGATGTTACACTGATTCGTGAGACGATCGCTGATGCTGATAAAATGGGATATCAAAGCGTCATCCACGCCATTGGTGATCGCGCAATGCGTGAAGTTCTGGATGTGTTTGAAGAAGTTATCAAGGAGAATGGTCCCCGCGATCGTCGTTTCCGAATCGAACACGCTCAACATATTCACCCCCAGGATCAAACTCGATTTGCACCACTAGGAATCATAGCTTCGGTTCAACCCGCTCATTGTGTGGATGACTCACTTTATGCTGATAAACTGCTGGGGAAGCGTTGTGATTATGCCTATCCCTTCCAGTCTTTGCAGCAAGCAGGAGCTTTGCTGGCTTTTGGCTCTGATTGGCCCGTCTCACCTGCTGATCCAGTTGCCACTATCCATAGCGCCGTGCATCGCGCAGGCTGGCGCACCACAGAAGCCATAAGCTTGAATGATGCTCTGGAAGCTCATACACGCCAGGCTGCTTATGCAGGTTTCCGTGAGCATGATTTGGGATTACTGAAAGCCGGACATCTTGCAGATTTTGTTATACTTGATCCTGACTTCCAACACCTTGATGCTGTTGATGAAATTCCTGGAGGATTGGTAGAAGCGGTTTACATGAATGGGAGCAAAGTATGAAACCCCTCATAGGATTGAGTCCCTCATATTATGAGCATAAAGAGATGGATCGCAGTATCCTGGGCAAATCATATACAGACAGCGTACAGCAAGCCGGTGGTCTCCCCGTTTTAATACCACCCATTATCGAGCAAAATGACCTGGCTCAACTTATCCAGAAATTGGATGGTATTATTCTCACAGGTGGAGATGATTTACATCCCATGTATTATGGAGAGACCAGCGATCCTCTTACGCCCAAACCATTCCATTTACGTCGCGGAGAACACGACAAACAAATATTTGAATATATATGGAAGCACAAAAAACCGACTCTGGCTATTTGTCTGGGGATGCAGGAGGTAAATGTATTTTTAGGGGGATCCTTGTATCAAGATATTCCAGCCCAGGTGGACAACCCACTCGTCCACAAAATTGGGGACTGGTTTGAAGCCCGTCATGCTGTGACACTAGAGGAAGGATCTTTTCTTCATCAATTGACAGGTCAACTGGAGGTGGATGCAAACAGTGCCCATCATCAGGCAGTAAAGGATGTTCCCGATGCACTACGTGTCACAGGAAGAAGTGCTGATGGTCTCATCGAAGTACTGGAGCCAGAGAATAAATCCATTCCCCTCGTGGCCGTGCAGTGGCATCCTGAGTCAGAAACCAATGATGTAATTGGTCTCGATTTGTTTAAATGGCTGGTATCGGAATCCCGAAAATAAGCCCTCACACATCCCATAATTGCGTTTCTCGTTATTTTACTGTAAGCAAGTAAACATAACATTGCCATCAGTTTAGGATTATACTGGCAGGCAATTTTTTGATATTGAATAAGGGAGAAATAAATATGCGCCGCTCACGATCACTTATGTCACTTCTGATCGCACTCACATTACTCATATCCGCCTGTGTTTTTACGGGTCAGGATGCTGATGAAAGTAGTATTGATTTAAATGCTCAAATGCCAGTTGATCCCAGTTTGATCGAAGGACAATTGGACAATGGCTTAAAATATTTTATCAAGGTAAATAAAAAGCCAGAAAATCGGGCTGAATTACGCCTGGTTGTTAATGCAGGCTCCATCCTGGAAGATGATGATCAACTGGGTTTGGCTCATCTCCTGGAACATCTCGCTTTTAATGGTACAGAGGATTTCCCCAAACAAGATTTGGTCAATTATCTGGAAGGCATTGGAATGCGTTTTGGACCCGATCTGAATGCTTATACAAGTTTTGATGAAACCGTCTATATGCTTCAAGTTCCTACTGACAGCCTGAACCAGATGGCTACAGGGTTCAAGATTTTAGAGAACTGGGCTCACAAAGTAAGTCTCGAGGGTGAGGAAATTGATAAAGAGCGTGGCGTCGTTGTTGAAGAATGGCGTCTGGGACAGGGTGCTGGCCAACGAATTTTTGACAAACAATTACCCGTATTATTCCAGGGCTCACGTTATGCAGAAAGACTCCCTATTGGTTCGATGGATGTGATCCAGAATGCCAGTCACGAGACGGTAAGACGTTTTTATAAAGATTGGTATAGACCAGATCTCATGGCTGTAGTAGCCGTGGGTGATTTTGATCCTGCTGATATTGAAGCCAGAATTAAAGCTCTCTTTGGAGCCATTCCAAAAGCTACTGAAACCAGGGATCGCACTGTGTATGATGCACCTGGACACACCGAAACCTTGTATGCCATTGCATCTGATCCTGAAGCCACACGCTCCAGCGTGAACATTCTTTTCAAGCATCCCACCCAGATTGATCGTACAGCCGGTGAGTATCGTGATAATATCGTAGAACGGATTTACCACGAGATGTTGAACTCACGTTTTAGTGAGTTATCCCAGAAAGCTGATGCTCCTTTTCTGTATGCCTTTTCTACTAAATGGGGCTGGGCTCGAACTTCTGAAATGGTTGCTCTCGGTGCTGGTGTTGTTGATGGAGGTATTCCCGCAGGGCTGGAAGCTATCCTGGTAGAAGGTGAGCGGGTTCGACGTCACGGATTTACCTCAACCGAGCTGGACCGGGCGAAAAAATCAGTGCTGCGATCTATGGAAAAACTTTTTCAGGAGCGTGACAAACAAGAATCTCGTGGATTTGCCTCAGAGCTCATTCGTCATTTCTTGGAAGAAGAAGCAGTCTCAGGCATTGGGTACGAGTACCAACTTTATAAGGAAACTGTACCTGGAATACAGCTGGTCGAGGTTGATGCTCTCGCACAAAAATTCATCACAGATGAAAACCGTGTTGTCATGGCCTCTGGACCAGAAAAGGAAGGTGTTTCTGTTCCTGAAGAAGCCGAACTGGCTACCGTCATGGCCGGTATTGCAACTTTGAACATTGACCCATATGTTGATCAGGTTTCCACTGAACCACTCATCTCAGAACTTCCACAGGCCGGTAGTGTTATTGATCAGAAATATCATGAAGATATTGATACATACGAATTACGGTTGAGCAATGGTGTCAGAGTGGTCTTGAAATCCACAGATTTTAAAAACGATGAAATCCTCTTTCAGGCATACAGTCCAGGTGGTTATTCTGTTTTTAATGATGAAGATCTAATCACAGGAAAGATGGCTGATAAATTGATGGACTATAGCGGTCTTGGGAATTTCAGTCTCATGGATTTGCAGAAATTGATGGCGGGTAAAGAGGTTGCAACAACGCCATATATTAATGCTCTCTATGAGGGCTTGCGTGGTTCTGTTTCACCAAATGATCTTGAATTGCTTTTCCAGATGATCTATCTGCAATTTACAGGCAGCCGTCAAGATGAGGAAGCGGTTGCAGCTCTTATGACCCAGATCCGCTCACAGTTGGAAAATAAAAGTCTTAGCCCAGAAGCCGCTTACGGCGATACTCTCAAGGCGACAATGAATCTCTATCATCCTCGTCGTCAACCTCTCACAGTTGAAAAACTTGATGAGGTGGATCTTAATAGGGCCCAAGAGCTGTATGATGAGCGTTTCCAGGATGCTGGTGATTTCACCTTTCTCTTTGTGGGAAGTTTTAAAAATGAAACCATGCTACCACTCATTCAGCAATACCTTGGTTCACTCCCTGCCACAGGCAGAAATGAAACCTGGACAGATGAAGGCATTCTGACCCCTCAGGGTAAAATCGAAAAAGAGGTCAAGCGAGGTGTTGAGCCCAAGAGTCGCACACGCATTATTTTCCCTGGAAAATTTGAGTATACCCGCCAGAATCGTTATGACATGTATTCCATGATGCAGGTGCTTCGCATTCGTTTACGTGAAGTTCTCCGTGAAGATATGGGCGGTGTCTATGGTGTCAGTGTGTGGGCCAGTATGTCCAAGGAACCTCAGGCGAAATATTCTCTGAATGTGACCTTTGGTTGTGCTCCTGACCGTGTACAGGAATTGACAGATGCTGTTATGGTCGAAATCAAAAAAATCATGCAAGAGGCACCAGACCAAGCCAACATTGATAAGGTCAAGGAATCCCAGCGCCGAGAGCGTGAAATAAATATTCAGAAGAACTCATACTGGTTGAACTCACTGGCTGTTTACTACCGTGAAGGTCGCGAGCTTTCAGACTTTATGAAGTTCAATGAGTTAATCGAAGGGTTTACAGCTGCCGATGCCCAGGCTGCTGCAGCTAAATACTTTGACCTTGACCATATGGTTCAGGTAACTTTGAATCCTGAAGATTAATTTAAACTGCATATGATTGAAGATGGCTCCTTATGGGAGCCATCTTTTTTTTATCCCGAAATGATTGAGAATTACTATATATACCTATGAATGAGATCGTCATGCTCAATGAAGCCAGATTATCTGAAGCCGTTGACACGCTTTGTCAAGCTGATGCTCAGCTTCGGTCAGTGGTGGAACAATATGGTTCGCCGCCGCTTTGGGCAAGAGAGCCTGGTTTTCCAACCCTGATCCATATTATCCTGGAGCAGCAAGTCTCCCTGGCCTCTGCCAAAGCCTGTTTTGATAAACTCAAGCTAGCGTTACCCGAATTGAACCCCGAAGCTTTTTTGACCCTGAATGACAAAAATTTGCTTCAAATTGGATTCAGCCGTCAGAAAACCCGCTATTCCAGGATATTAGCAAAAGCCATCAATGACGGTGCTCTTGATATCGATAGCTTGATACTTTCATCAGATGAAATGGTTACTTTGAAGTTAACTGCTTTGACAGGCATCGGTCCCTGGACAGCCAATATTTATCTTCTCATGGCGTTGGGCCGACCCGATATATGGCCCGCTGGAGATCTGGCACTTGAAGTTGCTCTTCAAAAACTTCTCGGGCTTCCTCATCGACCCAAAGGAGATGAATTTCAACTGTTGGGTGACACATGGCGACCCTATCGCGCAGTTGCAGCCAGGATATTGTGGCATTATTATCTCTCGCAATAGGGCCGATATTGTTAAATCAAGTCAATAGGAAATATTATGTCTGTTAAGCATTTTCAAGATTTACCGCTGGAGCCTGTTGCGGCAGGCGAGAAGACCTCAAAACAGGTGCTCATTTCTAGTGAAGAAGGTCCCAATTTCGCCATGCGTCGCTTTGTAATTGAGGCAGGTGGTTTTATGCCCCTACATACGAATTCAGTAGAACACGAGCAATTTTGCATTGGTGGTGAAGCAGAGGTGGTTATTGGTGAGGAGCTTGTTACAGTAAAGAAAAATGACGTTGTTTTTATCCCCGCCAATGTTCCCCACAGTTACCGGACCACAAGCTCCGAGGCCTTCGAGTTTCTATGTCTGGTTCCCAACCAGGAAGATGTGATTGATATAAAGGAGTAAAAAATGAGGATGAATTTCAAAACATTTAGCTCATTCATGGGAATCTTGATTATTTTCACAACAATGTTATCAAGCTGTAATATCAAAGATGATCTGGATACTGAGAGACGTCGATTATTAAATACTGACAGGCAGTTTGCTCAGATGTCCCTGGACAAAGGTGCTGCTGAAGCCTTTAATCATTTTCTGACGGAGGATGCCATGGGGATGTCCCACAATCAGCATCCAGTCATTGGACGAGATCAGATCTACCAGGAAATGAAACCTGGTCAAGAAGATTACGAACTCGCCTGGGAGCCACAGCGAGCTGAAGTTGCTGGATCTGAAGATATGGGCTGGACCTGGGGTAAGTATGTCCTGAGTTTTGAGGATGAAGCAGGTCTGGAACAGAAGCGCTATGGTAAATACTTGAATATCTGGACCAGGCAGGCAGACGGCCAATGGAAAGTTGCTGTCGACATGGGGAATTCCAGTCCCGAACCTACCGAGTAAGATCAATTTAGATAACCATTAGAACGGGAGAGATTATGGAAGCTCAAGGAATTATAAATCAGGTCACAATGTTTATTACTAGTTATGCCTGGGATATTCTGGGTAGCATACTCATTTTCGTTGTTGGTAAATGGCTGGCCAGAAAAATGGTTTCCCTTCTCAGTAAACTTTTAATGAAACAGCAGGTTGATGAAACGCTGATTCGATTTCTGGATAATATTGCCTATTACGCGCTGATGATTGTGGTCCTCATGGCCACTGCTGACAGGCTGGGTGTAGACACTACTTCCTTCCTGGCTATCTTTGGAGCAGCTGGTTTGGCAGTAGGCCTGGCTCTGAAAGACTCATTAGGTAATTTTGCCAGCGGCGTCATGCTGGTTTTTTTCCGCCCTTTTAAAATAGGTGATGCTGTGACGGCTGGTGGCGTCACTGGCAAAGTTGAAACCATCAGCATTTTTAATACGACCTTCCGGACATTTGATAATCAACGTATGATTGTTCCCAATGGCCAGATTACCAACGGTGTTATCACCAATATTAATGCCAATCCCACTCGCCGTCTGGACCTGGTGTTCGGTATTGGTTATGAGGACAATATCCTGACTGCCAAGGCCATTTTTAAAAATATCCTTGAATCCGATACTCGAATTCTAGAAGATCCTGCCCCCCTGATTGTGGTCTCCGAACTGGCTGACAGTAGCGTGAATTTTTACGTACGTCCTTGGGTGAATACGGAAGACTACTGGGATGTAAAATTCGATCTCACGGAAAAAATCAAACTGGCCCTTGACGAAGCAGGGATTAGCATTCCATATCCACAGACCGATATTCATCTCCATCAAGTAGGAAAATGAACCTTCCAGCGGAAATTCATTCTCAAAAAACGAAACAATTATTCTGGTTGTTGTTTGGCCTGACTGTCCTGACAATTATTGGAATGCAAGTAACGGGAAAACCGCTTATAACTGAGGTAGCTCCAGGGGGCATTGTCACCTTTGAACTTGTGGGCACACTTGTTGGGAGTCAGAGTATTATCAATTCCTGGCAGGGGCCAAGCATGACCTGGGCAGGTATCAATATGGGGCTGGACTTCCTGTTTCTTTTCCTCTACGGTGTTACCATATCGCTGGGATGTTTGATCCTAGCGGACAGAATGCCGAAGAACCCTCAGATATTGAAAACATTGGGTCGATGGTTGGCTCTGGGTGTTCTAATTGCCGCTGGTCTGGATGTGGTAGAAAACATTTCTCTGATATTGTTGCTTACAGGATCTGAGAATGAAGTCTTGCCAGTATTGGCTCGTTGGTGCGCCATACCAAAGTTTGGACTAGTGCTTTTATCGCTATTGTATATTGTGGGTGGCGGTGTGAGAGAGTTAATGAACAGAATGAGCTTGTCGGGCGAAACCGCTTAGAAAATTTTTCAATAAATCAGGATAAAGAATTGCTGGTGAAGCTAAGATTTTTTTATGGCTAGCTGAAGCTGTGAGCGGAGTTCCAAAACTACTTTGACGTAATTTTTAGAAGGGTTGTATTTCCAGACCGCCCGCCAGTTGGCAGAATTTTCTGAAAAATCTGTACTGCTGATATCGTACTTGCCACGTTTTAGCAGATAGTTGGCAATACTGGCCATGACATCGGCCCATTCAAAGGGTTCTCGAATCCCATCGCCATCCATATCTACCGCATAACTCTTAAAGCTGGTGGGCATGAATTGTCCATATCCAAAGGCGCCAGCATATGAACCTTTTACATCATGCGGACCCAGCCCATCCACACGGCAGATCATAAACCAGGCTACCATTTCATCTTCAGCCCATTTTGCCCGACGGGGAATATTGTGAATGATGGTGTGGAGGGAGTTGAAGACAGGGTAAGATGAAGCATAAAGACCATATTGAGTTTCTACACCTACAAAGCTGAGAATCAGAAATGGATCTACTCCATATTGCTCTGCTACACTGTGTAGTAATTCAGAATGCTCGTTATAGAATTTAACACCACCATCAATGCGCTTGGTGTTTACAAAGATCCGACGATAATCCGTATAATCCATTTTTTCAGCGGGTTTGGAAAAACGCTCTGAAATGCTGGATTCAATTTTAATACCTGAATTGGAAAAAACCTGCCAGGCGTATGCAGCTGGGACACCACTACGGCGCAGGCGTTTAATAACCCGCCCATATACTTGTCGGGCCTGTTCATTCTTTGAAATCAGATTCACCATATCTTTTTCAACCTGATCGGACCAACTTGCCGGAGCAGGTCCATGTTTTGAGTCACGGTCAGCATAGACAAATAGGCTAGCCAACAGCAGAATGATGGTGAGTAGTTTTCTCATGGATGGCATATAGTCAATCCCAGTCATGTTTCCAAGTTACTTCAGAACGGTGATTTTGCGTGTGACCGAGATATCTTTGGTTGTCATTTTCACAAAAAAAAGACCTGAAGACATCCTGGAGGCATTCCACCGTGTGACATAGTGTCCAGCGACCATTGGACCACTGATCAATTGGGCAACTCCTTGTCCCTTGAGATCATATACATCAATACTGACATCTGCATTCTCGGGTAGAGTAAAAGGAATGCTAGTCCAGGGATTAAAAGGGTTGGGATAGTTTGGCAACAGGGCAAACTCCAGAGGATGTACAACACCTCCGTTGTCTAGAGCGACATAATCCCGTGATCTTGTCCTGAATGAAATACTCCAGTCATCTCCACCGACGCCGTCTTGATTCCCATCAAGCAACAATCCGGCTGCGTCCCTGGCTGTGCCACCAATAGTGATCGTATAATTGGTGAAAAACTCAAGAGAATCTGGGGGTATGTAGGCCATACTTTTTAAATCGTCGGTGAAATAGAAAGTGCCCACAAAATGGGGCTCGACGGAGAATGCTTGCCTGACAGATGCACTATCCATGGCTTTTGAAAATTCGAAAAAGGGAAAATCCCAGACTGCCCAGGTGGTATCTCCATCTTCAGGGTGGGATTCAGCAACTATGGGAGGCGTATTATTTACGAGTGCAAAATTGCGTACGGTTGTTTGATTCGCTGTCACAGTAACATTTGATGTATCTGACGTGAACCCTTGAGCCGCAACAATTACTTCATAACTACCAGGAGTCAGGCTATCCACTTTGAAGTAACCATTATTATTTTCACCACCATAATATCGATATCCGCCCGGTTCAATTGAAACCGCGATGTTGTTGATTGGTCGCCATTGATCTTGCAGGCTGGAAAATGAAAAGTAGGCTACGAAATTTTCAGGATCTTTGACCAATCCTGCAATGGCCCCTACTGAGAACCCGGGTTCTCCAAAATATTCCAGATAGCTTCTGGCTATTGCCATAGCCTCGTGTTTACGATAATCCAGATTCATCAGACGCCATGATTCAGGGATATAATCGTGAAAGGAACCTTCAGAGATGGTTGCCGGCATGTTGGCTGGATACAATACGCCATAGCCATATGTCCAGCCCGGATTCAATGTTAAATCACCGTAAACAACACTGCTGGTAGTGTGGTTTACATCATGAATCAGAGGAGCCATGATATTGGCCATGGTTCGTGCCAGCGGAAAGGTTGGAGCCGAGGTCGTACCGTTGTAAATGACCATGGCATAATTGGCATTTCCATTAAAACCATTACTATGATTACTGTTGAAGTAATCTGCGTTAAAAGAATTGGCAACGCCGACTCTTTCAGATAGTGAAAGATCATCTGTGGTGTTGTTATTACCAGTTCGCGTGATGGCAACCTGGGCTCCCAGTCCAAGCAGAATATCTCTTAATTCAAGCCCCTTGGTCAGGTTTGATTCAGATTCCCAGAATCCAGTGGCTTCAACAAAGCGGTCGTCATTTTCATGTCCTGAATGTCCGGGATCTATGCATATTCTGACGCCGGTTAAATCCTGAGAGAAAACTATAGAAACCATGATTACAAATAAGAGAAGTCTCTTTTTCATTTCTGACCTACTCAACAATCGTAATGGTGGTTTCGACGATCTCGCCATTAAGTGTATGATAAATCACACGCTCTCCGTTTGGTGACCATTGCGGGTACATCTCAATTTTGTCGGGAGTGTCTGTAATTTTCCAGGAATGTTTTGCATCATAGGAAACGATCCAGATTTCTGAGGCTGTATATTGATTTCCATCATCCAGATCATTCATGTAAACGAGGTATTCACCGTTTGGTGACCATTGGGGAGCATGGGCGTAGCCCAGTTCAGAAATGATATTTCCCTTCAGATCACAAACATAAGTACCTCTCCCAGTTTTTGTATACACGAGCATGTCCTGGGTGGGGGACACTTCAGCCCAGATATAGTTTCCTTCACCCTGGGGGGCGATGACAGACTCAGTTCCAGCCTGGAACAGCCTTAGCGTAAGTTTGTCGTTTAGCACAGTAGTATAATCTTCTAGATTGCCCTCACTTTGCCCGCTCACACCATTTAAAATGGTAGGCATCTTGTCCACTAGATAGATCAATCTATCATTGACCATATTGGCCGGTGAAACAAACCGGGCTGCTTCTGCGATGAGTTGTTTACCTGCAGGATCAACCTTGTGTAGGGAGGTGAATTTCCGGCCCTTCACATATTCATCATGTCGATAAATGATGGCACCGTCCCCAAGGCTGCGTGGTTGAAAACCAGCACCCTGTGAACTTGTGATTTGACTGAGTTCCCTTGTGGATCTATTTATGATCCAGAGTCCACTATAGGCGTTTTGAGTTATTAATATGGATTCGCCGTCACTGGTGTAGACGGGAAAAAAATAGGGAGTGCTAACATCTCCGAGAAGTATCTGGGTGTCTACAACCACGATGTCTTTTGCCAGAAGCCCAGAGCTTGCAGCCAAAATCAAAGCAAGATATTTTATTTTCAAAGGAACGCTTCCCCGGGGAACATTTTCTTTGCCCCGTAACTGTTTATGTTTCTTTGCAATCACTATTGCACTTGAAAACCCTCAAACATAATGGCCAAATCCGGTTGACCGTGTGATCTGGCTTAAATATCCGCTTTTTACCCTACTATTTCAGGACCATGATTTTGCGAGTTCTGGAGATGCCATTTGATTCTAATTTGATCAGATAAACTCCTGAGGAGACATCTGAGGCATTCCAACGAGTTTCATGATAACCTGCTCCCAGTCGTCCGCTGATCAAGGTGGAAACGACTTCACCCCTCAGGTTATAAACAGTCACTGAAGTTTGGGCTGATTCTACCAGGGTAAATGGAACGGTCGTCCATGGATTAAAGGGATTGGGGTAATTGGGCAGCAGGGCAATTACGCTAGGATACTGTCGCTCTGGCTCATCAACATCGAGATAATTTCTATCTGCCACGCGGAGATTGTCAATATGATAGGTGCCGATATTTCCATTTCCTGGCGCATAGCTCAGTTGGATACTATCAAATCTAAGTGTGCCATCCAGGTTACCATCACCGATCCAGGTCCCGGTACCATCCACTGCCATGTCCCAAGAGACCAGCTTCCAGCCGTACCAGTTGATGTTATACCAGGGACTCACCTCATGGCCGGCGAAACCAGCATTATCATCTACACAAAAACGGAAGGTGTTGCCCATGCCATCGCCAAAAATCCAGGCTTGCATCATTTTGCTGGAGTTAAAGTGAACATCTCGACTAGGACCACCGCTTAGATATTCGCGAATAAGCCATGAGTCAGCATTAGTATCCCAGCCATAATCTATGCGGAGAGAGGTGCTATCTGTGTCTGAAAAGACGCTGAGATCTGTCACAAAATCCCGGTTACTGAAATCTGGAAGAATTCCAGTAGTACTCCCTGAGCCTGTAAGAGCCCACCAATAATTGACTGCAAACGTTTCAAAATTATCAATCGTTGTGATGTTATAATCGAAATTTGCCGTCGAGAAATTCAAAGTAGTTTCAATATCACGCACATTGCCGGTAAGATCTTTAATTCCAGGTAATATTCGTACACGATAAGCTTCACTATCCAGCAAATCGTTCATACTATAAATCACGAGAACACTTTTTGAATTGAACACATGATGTTCAAGCGTGAATGGTTGAGGCTGAGAATTGGACACTCGTTCGAGAACCACAAGATCAGAGCTGACACTGGTAGAATCCAGTTCTTCATTCCACACAAAATTTATAATGGGTTTCAGATCAACCGTGCCGACCCCATTGGGTGGTGTGGTTGCAGTGATAAAGGGGGCTGACATATCTTCTGGTCCTGTTCTGAAATGAAGGTTCCAGTCATCACCACCTACTGTATCCCGATTCCCATCCAGTGGATTACCTGAAAAATCTGTAGCCGAGCCGGCAATAGTGATTGTATAGTCTGTTAGATACTCCAGGGTGTCTTCCACCAGAAAGGACATCCGCTTGAGGTCTCGCGTAAAATAAAAGCCTCCCGCTGTGGCAGGGTCGATGGAGAAGGCTGCTTCAACCGAAGCCTGGTCCATTGCTCTTGAAAAGGTGATGGAGGGATTTCTCCAGGCTGCAAAAAGTGAATCACCTTCTGCGGGATTAGATTCGGCAACATATGGTGGTGTGTCAGGAGCCATAAGGATATCCAGAAAGGTCACAAAATCAGGAGCCATTTCAGCTACAACCAGGGTATCCGTGTAATAGCCATCTGCTGAAACGATGACCTCATAACTTGAGTCAGGCAAGTCTTCAAAGAAATAATAGCCATTGTGGAGCTGATCACCATTTGGGAATACGTTAAAGCGTGACTCATATGTATCAGTTGTGTAAGTCTGACCGTTCACCTGTACTGTGGCTCCATTGATGCGAATACCCGTCTCTGAGTCAGTGATAATTCCTGATAGAATACCAGGGTAAGGTCTGGCGATATCAAATTTGTCAAGGATGGTCCAGAACATACTATAGGCTATCATGCGTGTATAATCAGTGTTCATATCAAGCTGGTTCTGGAGGGGGTTTGTGTGGTGCCCCTGTTCGCTCAATTCGCTGGGCATATTTGAACGCCGATTGACAGAGAGATAAGGGCCTGTGGTACAGGTACCATAAAAACTACAGTCACCCCAGGACCCTGAACTCGCAATACGCATAACATCACGCAGTAGATTAACCATGATAGCGCTCATTGCCTCACCACCGACTGGCGGATCTGGCTGACCGTTAGCGAGTTCACCCCAAAGTAACAATACTCGGTTTGAGGTTGCACCCCCAGCGTCACTGTGTACGGAATGATACCAGGCTGCTCCTCTGGCATTGGCGTCGTCTGTGCGCTCATAAAGCGTGACATAATCTTGATCGGTGTACCTTGATGACCAGACCGTGTCGATATCTGTTTGGGATAACAGGATTTGTCGTAGATGCAAGGCTGTCTGCAGGACCTCTTCAGCCTCAGAATAGCCATTCACGCCCATGTTTTCAGTTTGGCTGTGTCCAGGATCAACAAAAAGATTCCAACCTGATAATCCGGTTACCTGGGCGTTCGCCAAACTAATTGTTGCTAGAAGCAGGAGGATATTTTTCATGATTACCTCCAGCCCAATTGTTGGATGAATATTTGCCCGCGATTATCGGTATCATATACAATCCAGTTACCGTCAGGAGACCATTGTGGATGCATCTCGCGTGTCTCTGGAGTGTTCGTAATGTTGAGGGATGATTTTTCTTTGATAGAAATGATGAAAATATCAGAATTTAAAATTCTATGTCCATCATCTTCAGTAAGCATATAGACGACCCAGCCACCATCGGGTGACCAGGAAGGGGCAATCCCAGAACCAAGACTGATGCGGTTCTCGCCGTTAATTTCAGCCAGCCATAAATTTTGACCAACTGTTGAATAGACAACTTGTGAACCATCAGGTGAGACCGCATAACTACTGATACGATCCTGATTTGAGAAACGTGTGATTTCTGAGGGCTCTGTTACACCCTGCTGGGCCAATCGAGTCTGAAAATGACCTTCTTTGATATAATGTAAAAGAGGGGTATTCAATCTCATATTTGCATTGCCAATTTTGAAACTCTCGAATTTCTCAACAAATGTGAGAAAGAGATGTGAATCATCAGATGTCCAAACAGGCTTGCCACTCATCATGCTACGCGGTGCTGATAGCGCTTCCATAGTGCCATCAGAGACATCGAAACTGACCAGCGTATGCGAACGCTTCATTTTATCGAAATGAGAAATTTTGGAGGCGATATGCAACCCGTCATGGGACCAGGAAAATCCATAACCTGCGGAGTAGTCATTGCTGATCTGCTGCACATTTCCCGTTGGAAAATCCAGAAGATAAAGACCGGTATAGCTGGCTCCTCCAACTGCAACCCGGTCGCCATTGGGTGACCACATGGGCGCTGAATAATATTCCCCAGATCTACTAAGAGCCACAGGATCCCCCTTGACCTCAATTTGCTTTGCTTGAGCGACTGTTGAACAGAGGAAGAGCAAGCTGATGAGTATTCCCGTTTTGTTTGTCATGACTGTCTCCAAATATGCGATGATTATCTCTAAATCAACTAGTTTGTAAATATTCATACCAAACTAAATACATAATTGCCTACCTGCAAATATCAAAATCTTAACAGTCATGATACTTGGAGATGGAATTATACCATATTCACTTCAAGCCTGAGGAGTCATTACCCCTCTAAAGCTTCCAGCCTACGCATTCCTGCTTCGGCTTGACAGGAAGGGAGGCAGGCAGGCAGGAGTGTCTTGCTGAGGCTCTCCATTAGACTTGGTCGATGGAAAAATCAGGTAATAAATTGTCCTGTATGTTAACAGACCCACACATTGCACCGGAGTTGAATAAGTCTATGAGGCTCTCTTGGCTTGCAGCCAATGCTTCGATCCAGACCCCTCTCCAGCAGTGGCAAAGGTTATATAGTAATTCCATCCTATCAATGATGATTATTAAAATGGAGACAACCCAGACCACCTTTGCAATGTGTGGATCATACAGCCACAATTTAATCAAAGGAGTCTCAGAATGAAACATCCCCTGTATTTTGTTGGAGTGGACATCTCTTCTGAAAGTTTTACTGTGAGTGCAAGCACTAAGCCTGGTGTACCCCTGCATACTCCAGAGGATTATAACAATGATATCGATGGTTTCAAGAGACTTACAGCATGGTTCGAGTCCTTCAAAATGAAACCTGCTGATATTGTCATCTGCATGGAAGCAACCGGTGTATATGGAGAGCTGCTCTGCCATTATCTCTATGAGCATGGGTATAGAGTAACTGTTAATTCACCTCTGAAAGTGAAGCGAGCATTCAAAATCGATGGTCATAAGACAGATGCTGTGGATAGCCTTCAGATCTCTGAGTATGCAATTAGATTTTATGACTCCCTAAACACGTGGGAACCCAGGGAAGCCATCGTGGAGAAGGTTAAGGCCATGCTCACGACTCGAGAACTTCTTGTTAGACATAGGACTGCAGAGAAGAATGCCAAAACCGCACTCAAGCGTAAAAAGGTGATACCAATACCTGCTATTACTGCTTTAGAAAAAGGAATTGAATCTTTGACAGACAATATTGTGACTTTGGAAAATAATATGTGTGACTTAATCAGCTCACATCCACAGATGAGACAAATAGTGGATATCTTGAAGACCGTCCCCGGGGTTCAGGAGCTACTGGCGGCCAACATCTTAGTTTTGACAAATGGGTTTAAACAGGAAAAGACAGGGAAGCAACTTGCATCCTACTTAAGACTTGCCCCGTTGAAGTATGAAAGCGGTAAATCTGTGTATAGAAAACCAAAAAGTCCGAAGCATGGACCTGCAATACCAAGGAAGCTTTTACACCTTGCTGCCAGATCTATTACAACTCATAATCCAAGGTTTAGAAAATATTATCTGCAAAAGGAGATTGAAGGAAAGGATAAATATCTGATTTACAATAATGTTGCAAATAAGTTGCTAAAAATGATGTGCGCCATGATCAGAGACCAAAGACCATACTCAGATGAATATATTTCTATTAACCCAAAATATCTAAATTATGGCTTGCAAAGGTCATAGTAATCGAAGTATGACACGTTACGTGCCATTTTGAACTGTATATGGTATTAAAGGTTGCTTGCACGGTAGAAATAAAAAAACCCGAGATCGAAATGAGCTCGGGTTTGTGGTTGTTCTAGGGTAGTCAGGAGCAGGAAATGGAGTAAAAACCTATCCCAATTGGTCAATTACCTCATTATCATTAAGCGGAAAACGGCCGATTTCTTTTTTTGAAAAGATCAACTGGTCATCTTTCCATATATCATAGACACCACCGGATGATGGCAGGATGGTTAAATTTTCAATGTCATTTCCAAATCTATCTAAAATGCCTGCAACCAGACTGGTTGCTCGAGGTAAGTAGTTTCAGGTAACGCAATACTCGATTTTTATCTGCATAATTTCTCCTTTTGCCTTAAGCTAAATTTAAAACTCACCTTGACAACTCTTGAAAAATTGGATTAAAATCATAGGATGCCTGCAGAAATCACAAATTTGAAACATCCCACCCTGCTTTTTGATGGTTATTGCAACTTGTGCAGCTGGGCTGTTCTGACAGTCATAAAAAGGGATCCTCAGCATATTTTTCGCTTTGCCAGTCTCCAGTCAGGCCTGGGACAAGCACTTCTGGGTCAGCATGGTCTCCTTCTAGACGATATTGATTCGGTGGTGCTGATACACAACACTTCCTACTCCATAAAGAGTGATGCAGTCCTGGACGTTTTGCGCTTGTTGGGGGGCTACTATCGTCCGCTTGGGATTTTAAAATTCTTGCCTCTATCGTTCCGCAATTGGCTATATGATTGGGTCGCTGAAAATAGGTACGCCTGGTTTGGTAAAAAGGATGTGTGCATGATTCCCACACTTGAACAAGAAGAGCTTTTTCTGCCCTAAGTCGTCATCGCGCTGTGCCTGATTTCCGCTTTGCGGATACTCCCTGAAATAAATTGAACGGCAATGAGTGAAATGAGACTCATGACAGCACCGGCAATAAATGGAATTCGATAATCAACAATCCAGGCCAGGCCGCCCAAGACTGGAATAACTACTGCCGCAATGTGATTGATGGTGAAACCCATTGCCATGGTAGGGGCCATATGATCAGCATCACCCACTTTTTGGAAGAAAGTACGAATCCCCATGGAAAAATTGAAAAAGATATGATCAAGGATATAAAGAACGGCCATGACGATTTTCGTTTCAACAGTCGCGTAGGCAATAAAAATAAAAATCAGGCTCAGGTATTCGATAGAGAGCACCTTTTGCTCACCAAAACGAATGATGGCTTTTCCAATCAGAGGGCTCAGAAAGTAATTGATGGCATTGTTGAGCATGAAAAGTATGGTGATTTCCTTGACACTGAACTGAAATTTCTCAACCAGCAGAAAAACAGCGAATGCCATAAATATCTGCCGACGGGCACCTGCCATGAAGGTGAGAAAATAGTAAAGACTGTAGCGCTTCCTGAAAATCATTTTTTTTTGTTGAGGAACGACATCTTGTCGAGTAGGATTCTGAAACATGCCCCAGATTCCCGCTATAACGATGAATCCACCCAGAATACCAAACATCAATTCATAGCTGAGAACTGAGCTGGCGCCCAGCAAAATAAAACCAATGACAATAGCCGAGGCTGAAGAATAGCTACGGAGCTTGCCCATGACCCAGGGTGAAGTATGTGTATCAAAATACTGGAGCGTCAAGGACTGGTTGGTCGCTTCAAAATAGTGAAAACCAAAACTCATCAGCAGAGTGGTGAAAATGAGACCGGTGAATGATGGGAATGCACCTGTAAGGCTTATTCCAAGGCCGAGGATAGCAACAGAGATGGCTGACAGACGGTGCTCTTTGATAACCAGGGTTACAAAAACCACAAGAAGGGCGAGAAAGCCCGGGACTTCCCTCACTGATTGAATCACCCCAATATGATTTCCGCTTAATCCCACAACATCTACAGCGAAGTTATTAAAAAGCGTCCGCCAAACCTGAAAGCCCATGGTCGTCACAATGGACATCACAGCCAGGAATAGGAACATACGATCTTGTTTTACTTTTTGCATAGCCTCTCAGGCTAACCCGAAAAGGCAAGATATGGAATATCTAATGCATGGGTAACTAGGTCACGAAGTTACAAGGAGCTGCAAATATTTCAATTGTTCGTGGAGCAATTGGTGTGGGGTTATTCCTGAGAAGTTGACTTTGATTTTAGAATCTTTCCCGGTGAGGGATACTTAACTCGACCTTCCGATACAACTACAACACCTCGCTGGATGACAGTTTCAGGAAATAAAGCTGGTAATCCCACATAGGCATTCCAATCCAGATTGGTATCTAAAGATTTCTCCCAGCCCTGAACAGGCAGCTCCGGATCAACAATGAGCAGATCGGCATGCAGGCCGAGTTTGATACTTCCCTTGAGATGATCAAGCCTAAAAATACTGGCCGCATTCCCACTGGTCAGGCGAACCAACAATCCCAAATCAAGACCACGCTCAATAAATTGAGCCAGCAAGGTTGGAAAGAGTGTCTCAACGCCGCCCATACCATTGGGGATGTCTTGAAAGGGAGTGTTCTGTGGTTTGTCTGCCAGGCAAAAGGGACAATGATCCGATCCGATAGTATGAACTTGACCATGCTGAATTCCCTGCCACAAGGCTTTACTATCTGATTCAGTTCGCAGAGGGGGACTGGAGACAAACATCTGTCCATCCTCTCGCTCATACATCTTATCGGAAAGCAGCAAGTAGTGGGGACAGGTCTCGACCCTCAGCATTGGATATTCAGCGGCCTTGGCCAATCCAGCCGCTGTATTTAAATGGACGATATAAATGCTGCAGTTGGTCCTGGAAGAAATTTCTCCAAGATGACTAATCGCCACGAGCTCTGCTTCGGCAGGACGACTTAAGCCATGCAAACGGGGGTGGGATTCGCTCCGGTCAGCATATGGCTCTGATGCCCGAGTAATCACATCATTATCCTCTGAATGCACCATGAGGACTCCATCGTGCTGAGCAATTATTCCAGCTACCGTTTCAATTTGAGCATAAGTCAGCATCATATTTGCTTCAGCATAGGTCGTGAAAACTTTAAAGCTATTGAACCCTTGCTCGATAAGTTTTGGAATCTCCACCAGAATTTCGGGTTCGAATCGTGTAATGTTCACATGGATGCCAACATCACAGAGCGACTCACCTGCCAGCTTAATGCGCTGATTGAGACTTTCATCTAAAGATTGTCCCGATTCCAGGACGCTGAAGTCCAGAATGGTGGTTACCCCTCCATGGAGGGCCGAACGGGTTCCGGAGGCGAATGTGTCCGCAGAATGGCCACTTTTGATAGGGATTCCCATATGTGTATGCGGATCAATGACTCCTGGAAAGATCCATTTCCCACTGGCATCGATTATTGCTGCGTTATCCGGTGGATCAATATATGCAGAAATATTGACAATAAGTTCATCCTGAATGAGGATATCCTGAATTTCCTGGCGGTCCACGCCAATGACCAGCCCATTTTTTATCAGTATCTTACTCAAGCTGATTTACCTCGGTAGACTGAAATAATTTCAGATAAAATGCTGATAGCTATCTCAGGAACAGTCTGGGCATCAATATCGATACCTACAGGTGCATGGATCCTGGCTAAATCTTCTGAGGCTACACCCTTTGAGTGCAGGTTTTCTGATAAAAGCTTCCATTTCCGGGCACTACTGACAAGTCCAATGTATCGTGCTGAAATTTCAACTGCATGGGCGATTAGTTCACGATCATGCTTATGTTCTCGACTGGCAATCAGGACAAAATCTTGGTCAGGGATGTGTGAGATAGCTTCCCGTTTTATCGGGAACTCCGTTTGGAGCCTTTCTGCATAGGGGAATCGTTCAGGAGTTATCAGTTGGGTCCGATCATCATAAACTTTGACCTGAAGCTCATTAAAGTGCGCCAATTGAGCCACTGCCTGTCCCACGTGACCCGCTCCAAAGATGTGGAGTGTTGGAGGAGCAAAGACCTGCCACATGAGATAAAGGGAATCATCATAGACAAATGATCTGGTCAACTGGTTTTCAAAGATACTCCTTAGCCGTTTTTCCAGGTCAGCATCGGTTTCTTCAATGGCTTTACGTGATACCACCAACTGTCTTTCAACCTGAGCCGGGGAGGCGCTTTCAATATGGAGCTTGACCATGAGTTTTTGATTTGCAGCAAACTGAAGCAGCATATCCTCATAAAAGGATTCCAATTCTGAGGAAAAGGGTTCTACAAGAACCTTCAAGCTACCTCCACAGAGACCCACATCAGCATCGACATCAGTACCGGTCATATCGAAGTCAAATAACGTTACCCCAGATGCGGAATTCATTTTGAGTGCAGCTTGACTGACCTTCAACTCCATGGACCCGCCTCCGATAGTCCCGTATAAAGTACCATCATCCAGGACCAGCATCATGGGATAGTCTTTGCGGGGAACAGAGCCTTTCCATTCAACCACTGAGCATAGCATGGCTTGTCGGTTATGGGAATGAGATTGCCATAGAGAGAGAAGCGATTTTATCATGTGTGATTCTCGTTGTGATGAAGGATGATTGCTTCAAAAACACCTGAAGCAATGATGCGGGCTTTTTCTGAAATTTGCTGATATTGCACCTCAACACCCCTGGGGTCAATATCACCGATTTTCATGCCTTTCAATACCGGGGTGCTATCAGATATCATACCCCGAACGATACCATCCAGCGGAGCCAGAACCAGTTTGTCATTATTGATGATCCCCAGCTGTTGTCCCTTTTTTACCAGCTCCCCAAATTCACAAGTCCACCTGATCTGACCGCTGCGAGTAGCTCTGACTAGTCTTCGCGAGGTTTCACCACCAAGATTGCCGGGAATACCTGTATCTGTCAGCGTTGAGCCCTGTGCAATGATGCGACCCAGATTATGTCCCCGCTTGGTTTCGATAGCAAGATGACAATTTATTTCAACTTCAAATCCTGGACCCAATCCAATAAACAAATCGGTCCAGCTGCGGTAATCTTCTGTATACTTTTTTAACATACGAGCATCTACGACGACAGTCGGATTGAAGTCTAAGAGTTTGTCAGGATCATCCTCAAAAATGGGGATATGTTTCCAGCTTTTGGATTGACCCAATTTTTGGGAGTCAGCTTTTTTGGCCATGACACCCTCTACTTCAGAGCTTCCCTCCACCAGTGCACTACTGAAGGTAACCGGTCTCCGAATAGCCAGGGGTGGAGATATATCTGACATGAATACGTGTATTCCGACCCGGTGTAGTAGATGGGCAACTCCGCTGCCCAATTCTCCAGCACCTCTAACCCAAACAAGTTCATTCGCGAGCATTTTCAAACTCCAGGTAATGGTCCATATCAAGACTGACACCTTCATCAGGAACATCGATGAACAAAGTGTCAGAACGAAAAGTTTCAATTACTTGACGACCCCCAACATCACCTGTGGCTGCCAGGAAAAAGGGTGATAGTTCAGTAGAAAAAAAAGTGGGGTGCCCTGGTTTGTTCTGATAGCGAGGTGCCAATATGAGGGGTTTCTTCTCATTCAGTAATTCAATGAGCATGCTGACAGTCTGAGGTTGTATAAAGGGTTTGTCACCGGGACAAAAACACCAGTAATCATAAGTCCGACCGGCAGCCTTCACTCCGGTAACCACTGAGCTGGCCATACCAGAATGAAAATCGGTATTAAATTCGTAAATGATTCTATCGGCAAAGCGATTGTCCAGATACTTCTGGATCTGGTCACTCTGATAGCCGAGAATGACATATACATCCAGATCGAAATCGATAAAGGTATTTACGGTATGCTCAATAGCAGTGCGGTCTTCCAGAACTTCAAGGAGCTTGTTGGGGGGAAAGCGTGTGGACCGACCAGCTGCTGTGATAATCATTGCCAGATTAAGCATTAATTGACCTTTTTAATGATACCCTGCTCGATACTCCCGTAATAAACCGAATCATGACTTAACCTTGAAAGCGTCCTTGCTAATTCATAGGCCTGATCCGGATAAGTATCCGCCTTGTTCACAAAATAGGTCAATGTGACTTCTTTTGGTACTTTCTGGAGATATCCATATTCGCTGGTAAGGACCCGCGTAATAAATATGGGATCGAGGATCTGGTTGACATTGACATCCCAGAGTTCTCTAAACAATTCAGGTCGGTGTACCATTTTCCCATCAACTCGTGCCCCGACTGCATCTGCTCCAACTACGATTATGGCATGGGTAGCAAAATGGGGTATGACAGGATCAAAAGGTTGGTGTGCTTTGATCGGTTTTTTCCTGGCGCCATCACACTCAAAAAGTGTCAGATCAGAAGCTTCATGCAATAATTGCAGTTGGTCTGGGTTGAGCCCGATGAGTTTATGTTCACTCTCCTGGTCAGCCATGATATAAAGGGGATTGATCTCCAATAAAGATTCTCGATTCTCTTCAGCTTCAAATTCAGGGAAAAAGTGGACTTCATGCTGTGCTGAGATTCCAGCTTTGGTGAGTGAGGAAAGCGTGACATGATCATAGGTTTTTGAGAGTTCATCTCCCAGTGCGTGGAGCAAGGCTGTCTTGCCTCCACCACCTAGAATACCAACACAGCTCTTGTTTGCTTCAGCGACATTTTGAAATAAGATTTGAGAAAAATTCATGAGGGAATATAATCAGAATTTTTGGTGCTATGCTTCTAACATTATATAGTGTAGCTATTATAGTTAATACAAATCACATGTTTCGTCATCCCGAGCAGAGTCGAAGCGCTTAAGATGACGATCAATTGATATGCAGATTGCATTTTTTATATATGTACAACAATTTTCCCATGACTGTTGCGTGACTCCATGAGTCTGTGAGCTTCAGCCAGCTCTTCAAATTGGAACTCATGTCCCACGACTGGCCTTAATCTATTCTCAATCGTATAAGTACTCAAGTCGTTCCATATTCGCAGCATGCGTTCAGTATCTTTTAGAAGATAACCAAGATGGCTGGCACCCACGACCTGGGAAGCCGTGGCCATCGCATCAATTTTTACTCGGGGAATATCCTGCCAGGTTTTCCACCAGGAAAAAGGATTCAGTTTATTCAGGTTCAGACTGGCAAAACCGATCACCACAAGTCTTCCAAAAGGATTAAGGATTTCCAAACTTTTTCGGAAAATCTCACCACCCACAACTTCGAGAACAACATCCACACCTTCTCCACCTGTTTTCTCACGTATGACTTCCACAAAATCAGTAGTGCGATAATTGATGGGGTGGTCTATGCCCAATTTGCCAATCAAATCCAGCTTAGAATCCTGACTGGCAGTGCCGAAAACTTCGCAACCCAGAGCTTTAGCTAGCTGAACTGCAGCAGTGCCCACACCTCCAGCAGCGGCCTGGATCAAAACGCGATCCGATGCTCTGATCCTGCCTATCTCGAACAAAGCCACCCAGGCTGTCATAAACTGGACAGCAAAGGCCGCATTTTCAGCGGGACTGAAATTTTCAAAGGCTGGTAAAATCTGACTGACCGGAACTACCACTTCTTCGGCATAACACCCAAATTGACCAACGACAATCACAGGAGTTCCGATCTCAATATCTGAGACGCCATCACCAATTGCTTCGATTTTTCCAAAAGCTTCCATACCGGGAATGTATGGTCGTTTAGGTGCCCAACCATAGAGGCCCTTCCGACTCTGGATTTCTGCATAATTCAAACCGATGGATTCTATCCGAACCCGAACCTCGTTTGTGCCAACAGGCCTCGAATCCACATCTGAGATTTTTAAGACATCTGCCGGGCCAACTTTATTGAGGACATAAGCTTTCATATGAGTTCCTTATCCGGGTTGTTTCAGAATCGCCAAGAATTATACTGTATCTATATATCATCCAAGCAAAAACTTCCACGCGTGGTCCTGCAGGTCAGTCTCTCAATAAAAACTTTTAGTCAAATCTCCGAAATCAGGTTTTGTCGCCTCGAATTTTGAGAAACTTAAATGACTGATACGGGTCTGTTCCTCTGAAGGGTAATATCTATCATGTGAGTGAACATGTTCACTATGATGGTAGTTACTATTTAATATCTTGATATATATCGCTAGTAATATCAAATAGTTATGTAACTTATTTGAAGAAGGGGGGCTGTCTTTGTGACTAGGGTCACCTGCCAATTTTGGAGTGAGAATACATGCCATTTAGCCCTTGTTGACCCAATTTGCGCCGACTATACTGCCTGCCCAAAGACAATAACCCTATGAAAAAATCCAACTTACATAAAATTAAACAAAAAGATAGCTACGATAGAGGACAAATGAAATACAGACACATAATCGCTTACACACTCATCTTGCTCGTATTCTGGGCATTTCATGTGAATCGTGAGGCGAAACATCATACTGAAATCGAAAATATTCTTGCTCATGAATCCATGATCAAGGACTCATTGAACACCTATATGGTAGAAATGGCCGCTGCCCTGGATCTCTTTACTGAAGGACATCCACTGGTCTTTACTGCATACAATGCCCTGGTAGGCCAGACAGATGACACTCCAAATATCACAGCCAGCAACAAGGAGATTTTTCCTGGTGTTCTGGCCCTGAGTCGCGAATTAATCACCCGTTATGGCTATGGTGGCGATATTCAATATGGCGACAAAGTCTGGGTGGTTGTACCCATGCAGGTCGAAGATACCATGAATAAGCGCTGGCGTGGTCGTGGGGATGTCTTCATGTTGGATTATGACAAGGCAGTTCAGTTCGGCAGAAAATCCGGTATTCTCTATCATCAGGGTGATGACATTGAATATGCCAGTGCCATTCAAAAAGATGAAGAGGCTTTTGCTGCGATTAATTAACGCAGATTTACATAGATAGAAAAAAGGGTTCCTGCAGGAACCCTTTTTTTATATCTGTACCCGCTGGTAACGATTACCCCAGGTTCCATGACTTGGTTCAAAAACCCCCGGTAGAGTCTGTCCGCATGATTTACAGCGTCCATTTACATCGAGATGCCATTCGGTGATGGTATAGCCAACACGGCCAATCATGGTTTCACCACAAGTTGGGCAGCTGGTTGATGCGTTCACAGGATCATGTACATTTCCCAGATATACATGCTTGAGACCATTTTTGTTAGCGATTTGTTTCGCCCGGAGAAGGGAATGATGTGTCGTAGGTGGGTGATTCATCAATTTGTAATCGGGGTGAAAAGCTGAAAAATGGAGAGGTACTTCCGCACCAAGGTGCTCGGCGATCCAGCTGGTCATTGCATCCAGTTCTTTATCCGAATCATTTTCACCAGGAATGAGCAAAGTGGTGATTTCAGTCCACACCTGGGTCTCCTGAGCAAGATACTCAAGTGTATCAAGAACGGGTTGCAGGGAGCCGGCACAGAGCTCGTGGTAGAATGATTCACTGAAGCCCTTAAGATCCACATTGACAGCATCGATATGCTGAAAAAATCCTGCTCGCGCATACTGATTGATATACCCGGCAGTAACCGCGACGGTCTTAATGCCTGATTCATGACAGGCTATAGCTGTATCCACGGCATATTCATAAAAAATCACGGGGTCGTTGTAGGTGAAGGCAACACTATGACATTGGTGTTCCCTAGCAGCCTGGGCAATAGCTTGAGGTGTGACCGGAGATTGAAGAATATCCATCTCCCGTGATTTACTCATATCCCAGTTCTGGCAAAACTTGCAGCTCAGGTTACATCCTGCAGTTCCAAAAGAGAGTACCGAGCTGCCCGGGTAGAAATGATTAAGTGGTTTCTTTTCGATGGGATCAATAACAAAACCGCTGGAGCGACCATAGGTGGTTAATTCAATGTTGTCACCTTCACGTTTCCGAACAAAACACAACCCTCTTTGATCATCAGCCAGACGACACTCTCGAGGACACAGCGTACACAGGAGGCGCCCATCAGCCAGACCTTCACTGAATTGTGGATGTCGTTTATTCATAAGCTATAACTGCTTTGCAAAGGAGATATTCTAATGGTCATCATCGCTAAACTCAAAACTGTAGAACCTTTGACAGCTAATAGAGTCTGACCAAAATCCTCGTGGAAGACCGGCCTTCTGTTTGAGATGAGACAAAAAAGAATCCACATCAGGCAGCTTATCCCACACAGCTGGTAGAAAGAGACCACGGTGATACCCATCTCTGATGATCAAGCCATCCTGGCCAGGTACAAGCTGATGTTTCAGGTCTTCTTCAGAGTCAAAACTCATGTCTTCGGGTCTGGTAAGTACAGATATTTCTATGTGAAGCAGTTGAAATTCAGCAGGAGTGAGAGGACTAAAGCGAGGATCTGTAAAGGCAGCATTCCAGGCATTTCCTGCAACATCTTCAATCAGTGGGCGATATGCTTCTACCGATCCAATACAACCTCGTAAATCTCCTTGTTTTTCAAGGGTGACAAAGGCCGCGCCGGGAACTGTTAAACTGTACACAAAATTATCAGAATTTACCGGGATAGCTGAGCCATGATCCAGCCCATGGCGAATTGACTCTCGAGCTAGAGTCAATAATTGTTTTTGCTCAGGTCGGGTGAAAATAGATGTCGACATCAGACTCCCTGACAGATTTTTACTGCTAATAGTCTTTGTCTAAGATTCAAATAACCCCCAGGCGCCATAACCCACAACCTGGTCTTTGCGGCCAGCGATATCACCAGAATTTCTTAGATCAAAGCGTTTGATAGACAGACCCTTTTGTTGAGCCACATGCAGTAATCCCCGCAGCGGTATACGGCCACAAGCTGAGTTGTCAGCCAATAAGTCTCCCCGAAACGATTCAATTTGTGTAGCGCTTATGTTGTCCAGTCTGACCGCTTCTCTGTATCCGTGAAAATGACTTAAATCGGTAGAAATAATTATGAGACATTCATCGCCACCCCAGAGATGTTCTATTACTTCGGCAACCTTACTTTGAGTTGCTACGCCAACGACAAAGGGAATCAGTCTGAAACTGGCTAAAACTTCCTGGAGAAAGGGAAGCTGGACTTCCAGGGAATGCTCCTCCGCATGTGCTTGATCAGAAAAAGTTATCTCAGGGAAATCATCAACCAGTTTTTTGATGGTCTTTGTATCCAGATTGATCTCACCCAGAGGTGTTTGGAATTGATCTACTGTCGGGAGGGCCAATCCATTGAGATAAACACGATGAGCCGGCCCCAGGAGTATTACTTTGCGGATGATGTGTCTGTATTGAAGTAGTGTACGATACGCAGCTGCAGCTATTGATCCTGAATAGACAATACCGGCATGAGGAACAATAATAGCTTTGGGGACTTCGGTTGTTTTATTGGGCTTTTCATTAATAAAGCCAGTGATCTGGTTACTCAATTCATCAGGATCACCGGGATAAAACATACCGGCCACTGCTGAGGGGCGAATTTGCTTGATCTTACTCAATCTGCATTCCTATCAATGAAATATAGCGGCGATAAGGATGGAGGCCAATATAGGATTCAGACATTTCCGGGATTTCCTCACTCATTCAGCTCAAAAATTTAAAAGTTCTAAATCTTTGCATGCTGATAGGTCAGGTCTATATTCGCCACGAATGAAAAGACAAACATCATATTACTTTTTTTATGCGCTAGGGGTGATGGTTTAGATCTGTGTATTTGAACTCATTCACCCTCGTCAATTGGCGGGGGTTTTTTTTTACTATCAAGCGCAGCCGTGTAGGGTTGATAACAAAGCTTGAACCAGGAAAAAGAGGATTAATAAAATTGGGACAGAATAAACAAAGGGTAGGAATAATAGGCTTCGGACGCTTTGGTGCTCTACTGGCTGACCTGTTGAGCGATGATTATCAGCCCATCATCACTGATGAGCGTGACCTCTCTGAATTGGCTCAGTCCTCAGGATACCCCTGGGCTGATCTTGAAACTGTCATGCAACAGGATACCGTATTTATAGCCGTCCCCATTAGCCGTGTGGCAAATTTGCTCAAGGAAATTTCACCCCTGAGCCGATCAGGTCAAATTTTTATTGATGTGGCCTCGGTGAAAACCCGTATACGGGATTGGATGCTTGAGGAATTGCCAACATCAGTGCAAATACTAAACACCCATCCCATGTTTGGACCTGATTCATACAAGCGCGATCGTGATTTGCGAATGGTTTTCTGCCCCACTCGTATAGATGCAGAAAGTGAAAGTAGCTGGCGTCGAATATTTGAATCATGGGGTTGTCGACTCATTGATCTGGCGGTTGAGGATCATGATAGATTGGCTGCTCGTTCCCAGGGTATCACTCACTTTGTGGGTCGCGTCATGAAGGGTATGGATATACAACCTACTGCAGTAGATACACATGGATTCAGACAAGTACACCATGTAGTTGAGCAAACCTGTCAGGATACGGAAGAGCTCTTTCATGATTTACAATTTTACAATCCTTATACACCCGAAATGCTCACCGACTTCTCGCGATCGGTTCATGCTGTAAAAGCTCGTGTATATCGTCCGGACTCCCCCCCTGGTGTGATTGGATACCAGGGTATCCCAGGTAGTTTTTCTGAGGAAGCAGCCCTGAATTATATGTTAGAAGAGAATCTGGCAGACATAGACACAAAGGCTTGTCTTACCAGTCGCAATGTTATGGAGAGTTTGTATACATATGAGATAGATCGTGGTATAATTGCCATGGAAAACGCGAGGGGAGGTGTGGTTCATGAGAGTATTCATGCCTTGGCGAAAGCTCGGTGCAAGGTGCGCTCAATGTTTCACATCCAGGTTAATCAATGTCTTATCACCAAAGCAGACCTTGATGTCAAAGAGATAACTGAGGTGCGATCTCACCCTCAGGCACTCAAGCAGTGTTCACGATTCTTAAGGGAGAATTTTGCCCACATCCCGCATATTGAAGCTGAGGATACAGCCGAGGCAGCCAGAAAATTGCATCTGGGAGAATTCTCGGATACTACAGCCGTCATAGCACCTGCCCGAGCCGCTGAATTATATGAGTTGGATGTGACCCAATTCGGGATCCAGGATCTGAAAGATAACAAGACACTTTTTCTTGTTGTAGAACGAACAGGAACATCGATTTAAGTTGCAATCACTATACAGAATTAAAACCTTATAGGCCGATATAAAGGATAGTAAACGATGATCGTCATAATGAAAGTAAATGCTTCCCAGGAAGCTATTGATAGAGTCCAAGAGGAAATTACGAAGCTGGGTTATGTCCCCAGACCCGCCCCGGGTGAAACCCGTACGATTGTCGGGGTCATGGGAGCCAAGCCACTGCGTGGAAAACAACATCTCCAGGCTTTGCCAGAAGTTTCAGATGTACTTGAAATCAGTACTCCCTATAAATTGGCTTCACGTGAATGGCAGCCACAGGATACTATTGTAAATGTAGCTGGCGCCAGTATTGGTGGCTCAAAAGTATCCATTATCGCCGGTCCATGTTCCATTGAGTCTTATGAACAAACCAAAACAGTGGGTGATGCTGTGAAAGCGGCAGGAGGACATTTCCTGCGTGGTGGTGCTTTCAAACCTAGAACTTCTCCTTATTCATTCCAGGGTATGGGTGTTGAGGGTCTCAAAATTCTAAAGCAGGTTGGTGAAGAAGTTGGCTTGCCCACCGTGACTGAAGTGACAGATACGGAAGTATTGGAAATCACTGCCCAACATACAGACATGCTCCAGATAGGTACCCGTAATATGCAGAACTTTACGCTTATCAAGGCAGCTGCTCGTACGGGAATGCCAATTTTCCTAAAACGTGGAATGTCAGCCACTGTCAAGGAAACCATTTTGGCGGCTGAATACATTCTGAACGAGGGTAATGAAAAGCTGGTCCTTTGTGAAAGGGGTATCCGTACTTATGTAGATCACACCAGGAACACTCTTGATGTGAGTGCCATCCCAGCTTTTCAGCGATTGACTCATCTGCCAGTTGTGGTTGATCCCAGTCATGCCGCAGGAAAACGTTCAAAAGTATTACCCCTGTCTTTAGCTGGTGTTGCTGCCGGTGCCCAGGGTGTTATGGTTGAAGTACATCCCAATCCTGAAACCGCTCTCAGTGATGGACCCCAGCAATTGGTGCCAGCAGATTTCAAAGATCTGGTGGATCGAATCAGACTGGTTGCTGAAGCCGTTGGAAGAAAACTGGACTGATCCCTAAAGGAGTCACCCATGGCTTTACTCGGAGAAATTAGGCTACCTGGTGACAAATCTATAAGCCATCGAGCGCTCATGTTCACAGCCTTGAGTGATGGTCTAAGTCGCCTTGAAAATCTAAATCCCGGAGCCGATGTAGCCACAACTCAACGTGCCTTGATCAACTGTGGAATTCATATCGAAGAGAAGCACGGCGTTGTCCATGTCCAGGGGGGCGGATTGCGTCCCTTCAAGCAACCTGAGCTTGGACTTGATTGTGGAAATTCAGGAACTACTACTCGTTTGATGATAGGTCTTTTGGCAGCGCACCCCATACACGTTCAATTTACCGGTGATCAATCTCTCAGCCAGCGGCCCATGGACAGAGTCTTCAGACCTCTCCAGCAAATGGGTGCCAACATTTCAGCCAACAAAAGAAAATATTTACCTCTGATGCTTAGCGGACGTGAACTGTGGGCGCTTGATTATCAGCTACCCTACGCTAGTGCCCAGGTCAAATCGGCCATCCTGTTGGCGGGTCTGCATGCCAAGGGAGAAACTACTGTTAAATCTCCGGCATTTAGTCGCGATCATACCGAGCTAATGCTAAAAGCCATGGGAGCACGGATCAAGGTCAAGGGTCGTGAGGTAACTGTTAAGCCACTGACCAAGGCACTCAAGCCAATCGATTTTGTAGTGCCGGGTGACTTTTCTGCAGCAGCTTTTTTTATTGCTGCTGCTCTGATGGTTCCAAATTCAGATTTGATACTACGTGAAGTTGGTATCAACCCAACTCGTACCGCATTTCTCAAGGCCGTTCGGGAAATGGGCGGAAAAGTCACGGTTGCCAACAAAGTAAAGCACAGCGGTGAGGCGGTTGCTGATTTACGAATTCGCGCATCAAAATTAAAGGGTATACAAATCTATCCTGAACAAATTCCAAATCTAATAGATGAATTACCCCTGATTGCACTGTTAGCTACACAAGCCAAGGGTGAAACTGTGATTGTAGGAGCTGAAGAATTGCGTGTAAAGGAATCAGACCGAATCGCAGCAATTGTTACCAATCTAAGTGCCTGGGGAGCCAAAATATTTGAACGTCCCGACGGGTTTAATGTGGAAGGACCGACACCTCTAAAAGGGGGTAAGGTCAAAACTTATGACGATCATCGGATTGCCATGACACTGTGCATCGCAGGATTAATTAGCAAATTACCAGCTACCCTGGACAACCCGGCTTGCGTAGATATTTCATACCCTGGTTTCTTTGATGACCTCAGGGGTTTATTGGGTTAATATTTTTTAACGGAAACTTTGAGCACACGAAACAGGAGATAAAAGTGAAATTAGCCGTCATTGGTGATCCTCTCAGACAAAGTGTCAGTGATTTTATGCATGGCTGGATCTATGAACAGTTGGATTTGGAAGCTGAGTATAAGAAGATAAAAGTAGTCCAGGGCGATCTGGAACGCTGGGTAAACCTCCCTTCAGCAAAAAAACTTAGTGGATTCAATGTAACAATCCCCCACAAGCAGGAAATTATCCCCTTCCTGGACAGCGTAAATGATCGCACTGCTCCTATTGGTGCTGTGAATTGTGTCAGACGACATGATGGGAAGCTCACTGGATACAATACAGACTGGTACGGCTTTGTGAAATCTCTGGAAGCCGCAGGTGTGGATCTGGCTGGAAAAAAAGTAGTTGTCCTGGGTAGTGGTGGTGCCGCGCGGGCCATAACCTTTGGATTGGCACGGATTGGTGTGGGAGAAACCACTGTAATTGCACGAGATCCTGCTAGGGCTAAAACACTGATTAAAGACATGGGTAATTCTGCCGAGGGGATGAAAATAGTCGGCTGTGCCTGGGATGAGAGTGCAGTTAAACCTATTGAAGATGCATATTGCCTGGTGAATTGTACTCCCATTGGAATGAAGCCAAAACAGAACGCGAGTCCCCTGGATGGAGATCTACTGGAATCCATTGATGTAGTGGTTGACACCATTTTCAATCCCTTGAATACACGCCTGCTTTCAGAAGCAATTTTTTCAGACTGTCAGACGGTTTCTGGTTTGGACATGTATCTATACCAGGCCATGGCCTCAGTTGATATCTGGTTTGGACCCCAGGATTGGAGCCGGATTAAGATGAATGAGATGCGCGAAGCAGTTCACAACAAGATTACGGGCTTTAAACGAAAATTCGAATAATACGTGGAATTACAGCCCTCTCGCAGAGAGCGTAGAGTTGCAGAGAAACTGAGTATGCAAACCCAAAGCATACTGCAGGACTTTCTTTCGATTCGTTGTAAACAAAGAACAGTATACTGGACAAGTAGTGAGGGGTAAGGATATTTAGAATGTTACAACACATAAAATTTTTAACAGCCGGCGAATCACATGGCAAAGGCTTATCAGGTATTCTGGAAGGCTTCCCAGCCGGTGTTCCTCTATCAGAGGGTTTAATCGCCAAAGATCTGGCTCGCAGACAGATGGGTCATGGTCGTGGTGGTCGTATGAGTATCGAGATGGATCATGCCGAGATTCTGAGTGGTTTGCGACATGGTTATACTTTGGGATCTCCCATCGCGCTCTGGATTCAGAATCGGGATTGGGAAAACTGGAAGCAGGAGAAAATGTCGCATGATGCTCCCCTGACACCGGTTCCCGAAGTGACCCTGCCACGTCCAGGTCATGCTGATCTGGCCGGAACGCAAAAATTTGGTTTTTCTGACATTCGCAATGTTCTGGAACGCTCCTCAGCCAGGGAAACGGCCATGCGAGTAGCTCTGGGGGCAGTATGTCGAGCTTTTCTGAAAGAATTGGGTGTTGAGATAGTCAGCCATGTTATTCAGATAGGTCCAATCAAAGCACAAAGAAAATCAGATCATGCATTCAAGTCTTTGAACACAGTTGCAGATGCTTCTGATGTGAGATGCCTGGATGAAAATGCTGCCCAGGCCATGATCAAACATATCGATGTAACCCGTAAAGCGGGTGATTCTGTTGGTGGAGTTTTTGAGGTTTTAGCTTCGGGATTACCGCCTGGTTTGGGGTCTTATACTCATTGGGATCGCAAACTGGATGCCCGTTTGGCCGCAGCAATGCTTTCAATCAATGCCATGAAAGCAGTTAGTTTTGGAGATGGCCATGATGTGGCTGAAGCTTCTGGATCTCAGGTTCATGATGAGATCATCACTGAGAACGGTAATATTCGAAGAGCCACAAATCATGCAGGGGGTCTTGAAGGTGGTATGTCAAATGGTGAACCGATTCAGGTTCAAGTCACCATGAAACCCATCCCAACCCTGGCAAAACCCCTGCGGTCCGTTGATATCAAAACCCGGAAAGTTGGTATGGCTCACAAAGAAAGAACCGATGCCTGTGCAGTACCGGCAGCTTCAGTTATTGGAGAAGCCATGCTGGCGCTGGTTCTGACTGATGCTATTCTAGAAAAATTCGGTGGTGATTCCCTGGACCAGGTGAAAGCCCACATCGCTGCCACTGGAGTTCGGTAATGCCAGCACCTCAGGGAATCGGAAAGGTATACATGATTGGCCTGATGGGAGCAGGGAAAAGCACTGTAGGTCGACTTCTAGCAGATGCTCTTAAGTGGCAGTTGTTCGATATTGATCAGGAAATTGAAAAGATTGCTGGAAGTGATATCCCCGGTATTTTTGAAGAACAGGGGGAGGATGGTTTTCGTGATTATGAAACCCAGGTCCTCATGGAAACAGCAGCCATGAATAATACCATTGTACCCTGTGGGGGAGGCATTGTCACCAGACCTGAAAATATTGGATATCTCAAGGATCATCTCACAGTTTGGCTAGATGTATCTCCAGAGGAAGCTGCTGCTCGTTTGGAGCATAGTGATCACCGTCCTTTGCTAAATGAATGCAAAGATACCATAAAAAAATTGCGGGAAATACTGGATAACCGTCAAGTTGGTTATGCTGATGCTGCTTCTGTTCACATAAATACCGGTCAACGTGCACCGGATGCTATCGCAAGAGAAATCCTGGAGAAGTTAGAAACCTACCATGCCTGAATTATCATCCCTTAAAATTGCACATCAAACAGGCTCCTACGAGATTAGAGTAGGGCAGGATCTTCTGGATTCGGTTGCTGAGCTGTTGACCAATATTGGTGCTGCAGGACCTGTCGGCATTATTAGTAATGCAACCGTCAATGATATCTATGGAGGTAAGCTTCGTGAGGGTCTAAATGGGGCGGGCTTTGTCACTCGCACTATTTTAATTCCCGAGGGAGAGGAGTACAAAACCCTGGCCTCAGCAGAACAGGTTATGTCTGCATTGATTGCTCAAGGGATGGAACGTTCTGGGACAATAATCACCCTGGGTGGAGGCGTTGTGACCGATCTTGGGGGTTTTGTAGCCAGCATTCTCTATCGTGGTGTCAAGCTGGTTCACGTCCCAACTACACTGCTATCCATGGTGGATGCAGCCGTGGGTGGCAAGACGGGTGTGAATCATAGCAGTGGTAAAAATCTGATAGGAAGTTTCTATCAACCTGACCTGGTTATTATGGATGTTAAAACCCTGGAGACCCTGCAAATTCGCGATCGCGTTTCGGGATATGCAGAAATGTTTAAAATGGGTGTCATTCGTGATACGAACTACCTGAATTTCCTTGTGGACAACATGGATGAACTTCTTCAGGGTACTTCCCTGGAATTGCTTGTAAAGGCCATCTCCCGGAGCTGCGCCTTGAAGGCGCAGGTGGTTGAAAGCGATGAAAAGGAAGCGGATTTACGACGCATTCTCAATTTTGGACATACTCTCGGGCACGCCATAGAATCTACTCTTGGATATGGTAAAATGAGACATGGAGAAGCGGTTATTCTGGGAATGTATGGTGCCGGATGGCTTTCTAATCAGATCGGTGATCTTGCTCAGGAGGATTGGGAAAAGTTATCCGCAATGTTAAGAAAAATTCCCATGGAGATTTCGCTGGAGTCTCTGAATCCTGAAGCCATTGAGGAGGCAACCCGTCTGGACAAAAAGGTGGCGAACTCACAATTAAATTTTGTTTTACTTCATGGTTTGGGTGATGCTTACATGCAGACTGGGATTCCCACGTTAATGATTAAGCTGGCTATTGATGCCATTAGAACCGCCTGGGAGGGTAGGGAATGACTCTAGATTTTAACGCTTTCATGCATGCTTTTGTGACCCTGTTAGTCATTATGGATCCCTTTGGTGGTCTGCCAGTATTCATGACTCTTACCAAGGATTATTCTATAGAACGGGCTAAGCGAAGCGCTCACCGTGCGACGAGAGTATCATTTATTCTGTTAACTGTTTTTGTCTTTGTTGGTGAGAGGGTATTGGACTTCTTTGGAATTTCTCTTTTTTCCTTTCAGGTGGGCGGTGGCTTAATCCTTTTGATACTGGGTTTGCTATATGTTTTGAATATTAGCCAGAGAGAAGATGTAAATTATGAAAAGGATATTGTTATTCCTATGGCTACCCCTTTAATAGCTGGGCCAGGTGCCATCACAGCTATTATTCTGCTCGTATCCCAATATGGTATTGTTGTTCCTATGACTGCGATGATACTGAACCTGCTAATTTATTGGGCAGCTATGTACCATGCCCGCCATATCAGCAAAGTTATAGGTGAGCAGGGCTTGGAGATTATGAGTCGTATTATGGGTCTGTTGTTGGTTGCTCTGGCCATTGAAATGATTAGATCAGCCTGGCTGAATCTGCTTTGATAGCCGTTTGAGGGAGCATTTACTCCACTTATATTCTCTCCGCTTTTTTTAAGCGTCTCCCTGAGGTTCTCGAAGGGTACGCGAAAGATTACATGGTCGATTGGCCCATCTCCGCTAAAGCTACGATGGGTAAACTCAGCTGAACTGTTTGGCTGAACATTAGCAATTGAAAATTAGGTCGATTGGCTCAGCTGGTTAGAGCGCTCGGTTCACATCCGGGAGGTCGTAGGTTCGAGTCCTACATCGACCACTTCAAGAAAACAAATCGTGAATTACACGAATGCTATAATTCCCTGGCCATTTCACATCTAGAAATGCTTATAATAATGGGATATCTGTAATCAATGCTTTAAGGGGGCATCACATGCGTAGCGTTATTCGTTCATCAATTGGTGTGTTTATCATTTTGATGGCACTCTTCATTAGTTCCTGTGTTAGTAAAGAACCCAAACCGCTTTTCACTTTTACCTATCTAACAGACATCCATGTCCAACCTGAGAGGCATGCCATAGACGGTTTCAATCAAGCACTGGCCAGCGCCAAGGTATTAGAACCTGACATGATCCTCACTGGCGGTGACCTCATTATGGATGCACTGGGCCAAAGTCATGGACGGGCAGATTCACTATATCAGCTTTTTGCGGAATTGACCAGCACGGTGAAAATCCCCATTCACAACACCATTGGTAATCATGAGGTGTTTGGACTATATGAAAAGAGTGGTATCTCTCCGGATCACCCAGAATATGGCAAGCAAATGTTTATGAATCGGATGGGTCTTGACAAGCCCTATTATTCATTCGACCATAAGGGTTGGCATTTCATAATGCTGGATGGCATTGGATTTACCGAGAGTCGGCGCTATTATGGCCATATTGATTCTCTCCAATTGCTATGGTTGACGGCAGACCTGGCTACCGTGGGTACTGAGACACCCATAATCATGTCATCCCACATCCCCCTGGTATCAGTGTATCCTCAACTAGCTAAGGGGAGCCAGGAACCTGTGGGTAGAGGCTACATCCTAACCAATTCCCATGAGGTCATGGATATCATTGATCCCTACAATGTCAAACTGGTGTTACAGGGACATCTACATCATCTGGAAGAAATTTATGCCAGGGGTATTCATTTTGTAACTGCTGGAGCAGTGAGTGCCCGCTGGTGGCTGGGACCTTATGAAGAGACTGAAGAAGGATTTCTAAATGTGGAAGTCTATCCGGATAGCGTGGCCTGGGAATATGTGGATTATGGTTGGGAGGTTAGTGAGGAGGCTCTGCCAACTCAAGAGTAATGATTTTAAGAATATAGCAAGAGCCCCCAAAGATGGGGGCTCTTTAATTATGATGAGGACATTGAGGTTCTCGAAATGTCCAACATACTCATCGGTAATACTCGAAGGTTTCGACCAGTCTATGCTGTTAGCTTCGACTTGGCAGGCAAGCTCAACCTCCAGATTTACCTTAGAGAGACTTGGTAAGCACCTCATTCAGGCGCTTGACAAAGTCCGCCGGATTTTCCAGCTTCATACCTTCCAGCAACAAGGCCTGCTCATAAAGCAACTCAGTGGCATTGTCAAAATCCTTGGATTTCCGCATGCCCTTCATCTTCTTTAAAATGGGGTGATCCAGATTGATCTCAAGAATAGGCTTGGCATCAGGCATACCGGCCTGACCCATGGCGCGCATCATTTCCTGCATCTGGAAGGTGGGGTCATCTGCATCGGCCACCAGGACTGAAGGGGAGTCAGTTAGACGGGAAGAGACCTTCACATCTTTGACCTTATCACCGAGAACCTTTTTGACCTTTTTGATAAAGGGTTTGACTTCCTTTTCAAGCGTCTCTTCATCTGGTTCATCATCATCTTTCTTCAGTTCATCTCCTGCATTGCTGCGGTTGACTGATTTAAAGTCGTGATCACCAAATTTTGCTGCGCCGGGAATAATTATTTCATCAATCTCATCATCAGCAATCAAGACCTCGATGTCTTTTTTGTTATACATCTCAATCAGGGGAGAACGACGCAGGGTAGCTTCATTGTCACCTGTGATATAATAGATGCCTTGCTGATCTTCTGGCATCCGACTCACATAATCTTCCAGGGTGGTATAGCCATCTGCTTTGGTCGATTTAAAGCGAACCAGCTTTTCAAGCAGCTCACGATTGTCACGATCCTGGTAGTAACCTTCCTTTAAGGGACGGCCAAATTCCTCGTAAAACTTGATGTATTCTTTGTCTTTCTTAGCCAGGGTCTGGAAAGACTTCAAAAGCTTTTTTACGGAAGCTTTGCGGATGTTATCCAGGGTTCGGTTTTGTTGAAGAATCTCACGACTCACATTGAGAGGCAAATCTTCAGAATCAATAATGCCCTTTACAAAGCGAAGATATGTTGGCAGGAGCTCTTTTTCATCATCGGTAATAAATACACGCTTGACATAAAGTTTGACACCTGGTTTATAGTCTGCATAAAACAGATCCTGAGGGGCCTTTTCTGGGACAAAAAACAGGGTCGTATAATCCATGGCTCCTTCAGCTTGGGTGTGGACATGTAACGCAGGATCCTGGAAATCGTTGCTAAAGGTTTTGTAGAACTCGTTATAGTCTTTTTTCTTCAGCCCAGATTTTGGTTTTTTCCAGAAGGCAGAGGCATCATTGACCTGCTCAGTCTTCTGCTCTTTGATCTCCTTTTTGTCGTCACCTTCTCCATCGGATGTGCTTTCCTCATAATGGAGGTAAACGGGAAAGGCAATATGGTTAGAGTACTTCTTCAGGATTTCAGTAATTGACCAGCGATTAGCATATTCTTTACCCTCATCATTGAGATGCAGAGTGATTTCGGTACCAGGCTCTTTTTTTTCAGTTTTATCTAATTCGAAACCGGATTTTCCATCACTGACCCAGCGGAAGGCGTCTTTTTCACCAGCTTTGCGAGTAATGACTTCAACTTCGTCGGCTACCATAAAACAGGAATAAAATCCGACGCCAAACTGACCGATAAGATTTGAATCTTTTTTTGCATCTCCAGTGAGTTTGCCCAGGAAATTCTTTGTACCGGATCGGGCGATGGTTCCGAGGTGCTCAATGAGGTCTTCCTCATTCATACCAATACCAGAATCTTTGATTGTGATAGAGCGACCCTCAGATGAGTCATTAAAGGAGATATCAATTTTTGGATCAAAGGATATTTTCTTGAACTTGTCTTCTGTGAGGGTCAAATATTTTAATTTATCCAGAGCATCTGATGCATTGGACACTAGCTCACGCAGGAAAATTTCCTTATGTGAATAAAGTGAGTGAACAATTAAGTGAAGTAACTCATTTACTTCAGTTTGGAATACATGTTTGGTCATTATAAAAATTTCTCCATAATCATTTGTTTTTTAGCGGCGCCAATATAAAGCCGAATAAAAAGGCTTCAAGATTGAAATAATTTTATATTTTTCCCTCTCTCTAACCCCAGTTGGAAGAAAAATTGGCTTAATAGTTACAAGCAGATATGTTAAAATCAGGTTGTAGGTAAAAGTCCACTCTCAAACTTGAAACTTCACCCCCGTTTTTTCCTCAGAGATCTGCCACAGCTTTTCTGCAATATCAGTATCATGTGATTGCTTGTTTGAGAAGACCTGCTTGGGATATCCCCGCCACTCAGCCATGTTTGAAGGACCAAAATAGTTACCACTTCCAGCTGTTGGTTCAATGGCTGCCATGAGAGTAGGCAGGGCACCCATGGAACCGCTCTGAGCAAAGATAGAGTTAAAAAACCTGACTACAGCCCCTTTTGCAAGGTTACTGGCCGTAAGACCGGGATGGGCAGCGGTTACCATGACTTTTCCACCAGCCGCTTGAATTTTTCGCGATAGCTCATATGTAAAATAAAGATTGGCCATCTTACTATCTCCATAGGCTGTCCAGGAGATATATTTGCGGTTCTCCCAGTTGAGATCCTCTAAATTTAGTTTCCCCATTTTGTGTGCGTTACTGCTCACATTCACGATGCGACTATCAGGTGTTGATTTGATCAGATCGTACAGCTGAGCGGTGAGGGCAAAATGTCCCAAATGATTCGTACCAAATTGGGATTCAAAACCATCCACGGTTTTACTGTAGGGTGGGACCATAATGCCGGCATTATTGATCAGTAAGTCGAGCCGCTGGTAATCGGCATTAAACTGCTCGGCGAAAGATTTAATCGAAGCCAAATCAGCAAGATCTAAAAGGCGGACTTGAAGTTTGGCGTTGGTAGTTTCAGCCTGGATACTGGCAATTGCAGCATCACCCTTTGCCTGGCTTCGTACTGCCAGAATTACTTCAGCCCCTTTTTCAGCAAGTGCTTTTGCAGCCTCAAAACCTATGCCACTGTTACTTCCAGTTATAATAGCTATACGACCTGACTGGTCAGGAATATTATCAGTTGTCCATTTTGTCATGGGATTTTCCCTTATTTAATTGTGTGTTTGCCAGAGCGATGATATCCAGCACTTCAATTCTCTGTTTATTTGAACCTTCCTGTGTTACCTGAATCATCGCCAGACCGATCTCTTCCAAAGAAGACACTTGCTTAGGAAAAAGTTTCCGAAGCAAGGGGATGATAGGATTCATCAGCTTGTAAAACAGATAGGCGTTACTTAATCCTTTGGTCGGTTGAATTAATCCGGGTCTGAACATGAAAGCTTTTTTGAGAGGCAATTTTAAAAGCGCGTTCTCTGTTTGCCCCTTCACGCGTGTCCACATCATACGACCTCGTTCGGTGTCATCCGTGCCCGCCCCGGAGACATAACACAAAGTCATATCGGGGTTTAGCTTCGCCAGGGGACCTGCCAGGGCCAGCGTCATATCATGAGTGATGTGGGTATATAGCTCTTCTGAAGCCCTGAATGAGGTGATCCCCATGCACAGAAAGGCCGCGGTGTACCCGGAGAGTTCACTCTCAATTGATGAGAAGTCCGAAAAATCGCTATGAATAATTTCTGTTAATTTGGGATGCTGTACACCACAGGTTTTTCGGTTGATGACTAGAACGGATTCAACGTCTGGATGATTCAGACTCTCATGGAGTACACCTTCGCCAACCATTCCGGTGGAGCCGGTAATTATTGCTTTTATTGACATGATTTCCTCAGCTCGTCTATGGGGTTTCTAACTGCGGCGTTGACCCCGCTAGCGGCTCTGGATTTAATTCAGGGAGATAGGGCGCCCACCATTTTTCGGTCTGCATTCTGCCAGGATACTCAACAACCTGTCCAAAAATGGGTGTTAACAGTCTTACTCCATTGGCCTCGGCTGCCAGCGTGACTCTTTTCATGGGATCAAACCAGTCATGGAGTGCAAGATTAAAGGTGCCCCAGTGAATGGGCCACACAAAATGAGCTTTCAGATCGAGAGAGGCTTGAACCGTTTCTTCTGGAAACATATGCACATCAGCCCATTCCAGGTTGTATGCTCCACATTCCATAAAAGCGATATCAAAGGGTCCAAATTTTTTACCAATGGTTTTAAAACCATCAAAATATCCTGAGTCTCCACTGAAATAGATATTGTGATCCAGGGTGGCAATCACATATGAAGTCCATAAAGTTTTATTGCGATCCGTCAGTCCACGACCTGAAAAATGCTGACTGGGTGTTGATGTAATGGTCAATTTTTCATCGAAATCATAGGAATCCCACCAATCCAGTTCGGTAATCTTCTCACGAGGGACACCCCATTTCTCTAACTGGGCTCCAACACCAAGAGGCACAATAAACCGAGAAACTTCAGAATGAATCGTCTTGATGGAGTATTTGTTAAGATGATCATAATGATTGTGCGAAATGACAACCACATCGATATCTCTCAACTCTGTTGGATCAATAGGAATCTCTTCGTTGAAGCGTGTGGGTCCCACAGGACTAATTTTCGCTTCATATACTGGATCTGTGAGAATCCGGTATCCATCCATGTGGATCAGGAGTGATGAATGGCCTGCATTGGTGACTTTAAGATAGGAACTATCTGCAGACTCCAGGAGACTCAAGTCGATTTGCTTTTGCGGAAGAGCTGCTTCAGGGGAGCGTTGCTCCTTACCAAAGAGATACTTTTTTATCATTCCAAAAGAGGGACTCATCTCCAGGGTGCGGGAATTGGTGAATTTCCCATCTTTATACTGAGGGGAAGCTTGAATTTTATTCAAAGGATTGTCTCCTAGATCATATTGAGCCGCCGATAAGACGGTGTTAATGGTAAAAGCGGAGCCAGTGAGGATCAACATCAAGGCGATGATAATCTTGCTCGGTTTCTTTAGTGATATATTTAAACGAATGTTCATTCAGTTATCCTTGTAAATTTTTTTATAGCTTTATTGCGTCCCATGCCATGGACATGACAGCTCTGACATTGTCCGGTGTGGCTTTAAAATCCGGGTTTAAACGTGGATTCGCTAAACCGAAGATCGGGTAGTATAGGTGAGAGAAGATGAGCTCAAAGGGGACATCTTTGATAATTTTACTGTTTACGCCCTGTCGTAGTACATCAAACAAAGGTAGAAATGCCGCTTCAATTTTTGCCTTGTCTACCTGATCGCTGTAAGGAGAATTGGCAAATTGTTCAGTAAAATAAAATAGCTCAGAATTATCAGAAATGTAATTGAAGAGGTTGGTTCCTGTATTCATTAATGCATCCTGAACCGGTAGTGAAGTGTCAAAATCTGCCATCAGAGCATCACCGAGACATGTTTTTATGGATACATAAGTGGAAACCAGTAAATCATCCTTGTTTTTGTAATAGATGTAGATGGTTGCCGGTGAAACGCCAGCTCGTTTTGCGATCTTGGATACAGAACTGGAGGCGAAGCCTATCTCATTCACCAGGGCAATAGTGGCACTGATGATGGCTTGTTGTTTATTTTCGTCTTTTACTCTCACGGCCTATAATAAACGATCATTCATTTAAAGCAAAACTTTATTTCTATTCATTTACCGAAAGTGTAATCCTGGTGACATCTAATTTTTACCTGGAGATTAGATTGATGTTAGAAATATTTATGTACCGATGGAAGGAAACGTTTATGAGTGAACACATTAATATAATCAGCGCTGTAGATCAGATTGAAAATTCAACAGCTGTTGCAGACCGGAATCGGGGAGATTTTGGACCCCTCGTTCTTTTTCAGGGTCAATCAATCACCTTCGTAAGTTTTGGTCTACTGGTTGGAATGGGAGCCATCCTGGGTCTCATTCACAGTTGGTTTTATCTAGGAGGGTATCAGATAATTGGAAACACCCACCAGTCTAATCAGCTGGCCTTAGCATTGGCTTTGGGTACACCGCTATCTGCCTATGTTGTCACTCGGTTATTAGATCTAAATACTTGGTTATCAGGTGAAAAAACTTTTCTCGAATATATTCGTACAGTGAGTTTTGGTCTTTGGGGAGGCTTGATTGGAGGATTATTTATATTAATCAGTTTTGCTCTCTCAACTGGGACATCTCTCCTGGCCCTCATGGACTCTTTTGCAGTTGGAGTTCCGCTAGCCCAGGCTTTGGGAAGGCTCGCTTGTTTAAATTATGGATGTTGCCATGGAAAAGAATGCCATCCTAATTCCAGATTCGGTATCAGTTATCATAATCCTCAGGCCAAGGTTCTCAGATTCGATGCTGAATTGAGAGGGAAGCGCCTGCATCCGACCCAGATCTATTCCGTACTCGCCAACCTTACTATCTATGCTATTGTACTTGTTTTGGCTTTATCCTGGGATGCACGTCCCGTTGGAGTATTAGCTGCTGTTTATATGACTCTCTACGGCTTGAAACGTTTTTCTGTTGAATTCTTACGGGGTGAATTCCCCAGAGTGTATTTCTCAGGACTTACGATCTGGCAATGGTTCAGCCTCTCATTTATTACCTTAGGTCTCAGCATGATGGTGTATGTTTTTACTCAGGGCACACTCATTGGAGCCGTCAATTATGCAAATGGGTTCCAGAATATGAAGTCAGCGTTGGGCGTCTTGATTTTTGCAGCCTCATTTATGGGATTGGCTTATGGAACTCATGGCAAAAAAATTGGAAGTTGGTAGGCTTATGATCCCTGTATTAATAGTCGGTGCCGGACCCTATGGCTTATCTCTGGCCAATTACATGTCAGCCATGGGACAGGAATTCAAGATCATCGGTAAACCAATGGAGTTATGGAAGAAGCATACCTTCAGCGATGCTTCATTGAGATCAGAAATGGCTACCTCAGAAATCGCTCATCCCCAAAATGCATATTCTATTCAGAATTTTCGTTCCCAGAATGGCCTTGATATAGGCAAGTCAAGCGAGAGAATTAATGTTAGGGAGTACCGTCAATATGTCGATTGGGTATTGGCCGCCATACCCTATAAGATTCAACCTGAATATTTATCTAATCTCTCACAGCGGGGTGATTGTTTCCAGGCTGAATTGGAATCCGGTGAAGTCCTGAAAGCCAAACAAGTAGTCATTGCTACCGGTGTGGCTCACCATCTGAACATTCCGTCAGAATTCTCGGGTGCCAGGGATATCATGCACAGTTATTACACCCAGGAAATTGAAGCATTGCAGGGCAAAAAAGTGTTGGTGGTGGGTGCCGGTCAATCTGCGGCAGAGGCCATGGAAATATGCCGGAATAACAACAATCAAGTACATTGGTATGCCCGCCAGGAACCGCGTTATTATTCTGAACCCCTGGATCTACCCAAATGGATATTCAATTTGGTTGTAAAAAGTGCCGGTCTCTTCCGACGTTTGCCACATGGTCTCATTCAATATTTATTCTCAATATTTTCAGCCACAACCATGACTCCAGATCACAAAGTAAAACTAGCCGGAGTAAACCGATTCTCCACGCTCCCTGATTTGAGAAACTATGATCATGTTATTTCGGCCACTGGTTACAATTATACCCTGAATCACATGAATTTTTTGGCAGATGAGTTGAGGAGTAGCCTCAAAATGAGAGCTGCGATGCCGCGTATTGATAAAAATTTCATGAGTTCAATGCGGGATCTGTATTTTATTGGACCCTCAACAGAAATGTTTTTTGGACCACCCATGAAATTTATGATTGGGTCTCAATATGTAGCCCCCAGGCTCTCAAAACTATTGTCTGAATGACGGAGCTAAACCCCTGTATTGAGTTTAGCGACAGTCTTGCCCGCTGGTTAGATGTTCAGGAAGTGGCTCTGGTCCGCGAGGATTTACTTCCAGATGGTGGCGGAAAAAAAAGACGTGCTTTGGCCGATTTTGCGAAGCGTCTTAGTGGTGTCAGGCATATCCATTTGCTTTCCTATGCCGGGTCTCATACAGCCTTCACGCTTTCCCGGCTTTTACCTGATGTGATGATACATCTCTATGGCACCCACTATGGTGGGGGTAGCTATGAGAAGGCTATGGTTTCACGCTTGCATACCTGTGAAAATATCACCCAGCAGGTGGGTTCATCCTGGTCGATGGGTCTTGCATTTAAAAGGCAAAAGCGACGTATAAAACCTGGTCATCATTTTATGCGCCTTGGAGGCAGTCTCGGAACAGATATTTCTACGCAAACTGCAGTTGAAGAAACAATTAAGATGATTGGCGAAGATTTTCACCATGTAGTCGCTGTGGCTTCAGGTGATCTGCTGGGGAGTATCTCAAGTCAGACTCAACTGGTGACCGGTGTTTTAACACAACCGCTACCTATACGAATTATGAAATATATCAGCTTGAAAAATTCATCAGGACTCTGGAAAGCACGACTGGACAGTCGCATTCGTGCCATATATGATGTTAGAGAATTGACAGGTCAAACCTGGGATCCGATTTTCATGGGGACTGTTTTCAGTTATTTGAAGCAGAAAGGGGAGTTAGCACCAAAATTGTGTATCTGGGTTACTTGTCCTTCAGGGATTGACTGGCTTGATTAATACATCCATTTAGTAATTTCATAAGATTTATCTGCATGAGGGTCTCGAGGATTGGTGTTACAGTATCCAACGTGTGCCATACTTCGAGAATCCTCAGCAAGACACACTTCAAATTTGTCTGCCTGAGGCTCTCGAAGGCTAAGTAATCCCAGGTTCATCGTGTGTCCTACTTCGAGTTTCTTCGCTATCGCTCAGGCTCAGCAAGTGGAACATCCCGCCATGAGCGAGGACACAAACGTTAAGCAACAACCTCCACACCTTTCCAAAAGGCGATATGACCTTTGATAGGTTGAGCAGCGTCTGAAGGGTCCGGGTAGTACCAGGCAGCATCGGGATTATCCATGCCATCCACTTCAATATTGTAATAGCTGGCAGTACCTTTCCAGTGACACACAGTCTGGGTTTGGCTATCTTTTAGATAGGCTGGATCCACTGAGGCGACTGGAAAATAGTGATTCCCCTCGATGAACACAGTTTCGTCACTTTCAGCTATGACTTTATCATTCCAAATGGCTTTCATTTGATACCCCTTACAGGGCGCGCAACTCAGGCGCGTTATTTTGTGGTTTAAAACAATTCAAACTGAAAAACCCTTCATCATCCAACCATTGTTGCTCAAGGAAAAAACCAGCAGCTTCGGCTAGAGCTTTTATTTCAGCGTGTGAATATTTATACGAATATTCAGTTAATATCATCTCATCCTTTTTGAATGAAATGCTAGTTCCGAGATTCTGTATTTCGATCTCCTGATCCAGATCGCTGATCAGGTACATTTCAATGCGCCCCTCCTCCACGTTGTACACGGCCTTGTGGTGGAAATGTCTGCGTTCAAAGTTGCCCCCTAATTCTGTATTGATACGATCCAGCAAATTCAAATTAAAATCAGCCGTTACTCCGCTGGCATCGTCATAAGCTGGTTCCAGAATTTCTGGTCCTTTGCGGAGATCAATACCTAGGAGCAAACTATCATCATCACCGATATTCTTTCGAACTTCCCTTAAGAATTGTGCTGCTTCAACCCGCGTCAAATTCCCAATACTTGAACCCAGCCACATGATGCAATTTGAGGTTGTGCTATGTTTTAAAATGTACTCCATACCGAATTCGTATCGGCCAGCAACGGCTTCCAATTGAAGCTCCGGGTAGCGCTTGACGAGATCATTTACGGTATTAGTTAGAATTTCAGCAGAGACATCTATCGGGGAATATTGTGTTTCACCAAACCGCTCCATGGCAGCTTCCAACAATATCCGTGTTTTTGTTGAACTCCCGCTTCCCAATTCTACGAGATGAGTCTTATAGGGAAGCTTTGAAATGATCTCTGCTGCGGATTTCTGGAGGATTTCAGTCTCTTTCCGTGTGAGATAATATTCTTCAAGTTCACAAATTTCTTCAAAAATCTGGGATCCACGTTCATCATAGAAATAAACAGAAGACAAGCGTTTTGGGGTGCTGTTTAAGCCCTTGAGAACATCTTTAGCAAAGGCAATGGTAGGATTCTCTGTATGATCCTGGGATTTGATTATCAGGGGTGAAGTGAGCGTTTCAGTCATGAGCTGGTTTCCTGTTTGGTTTGTATTCCAGGTGAGAGCAAGGTGCGTTCAGCCAAATCAAAGCTCCACTGTACCAGGAGAGCCAGGATTGCAGCTGGGATCGCACCTTCGAGAATGAGACTGGTGTCATCCAATCGTATACCTGTAAGTATGGGTTGGCCATAACCTCCGGCGCCGATCAGGGCACCCAGCGTAGCCGTACCGACATTGATTACAGCTGATGTTTTAATGCCGGCCAGTATAGATCGAGCGGCCAAAGGGAGTTCAATCATTCTTAGTCGAGCTGCGGGCGGTAGACCCAGGGCTCGGGCTGACTCCTGTACATCAATAGGGAGTCCAGCTAATCCGCTCAGGGTGTTCCGTACAATAGGTAGCAGACTATAGAGAAACAATGCCACCAGGGCAGGTGGTCCACCAATTCCCAGCAGGGGGATCATAAATACCAGTAGCGCCAGTGAAGGAATAGTCTGGATAATTCCAACAACACTGAGAATAACTTGACCCAGAGTTGAATTTTTAGCACCCCAGATTCCCAGGGGGATGGCCACCAGTATGGCAGCTCCCAGAGAGAGGCTGACGAGAAACAAATGCTCCTTAGTGCTTCTAATCAACCTGTCAAATCTGGTAGAGACTTCAATCTTCGAGAGCGTGTTGAATTTGACATTCAAAAATTCTTGAGCGACTTCGGCCTCACTGTGACCATCTAGCTTAACATTTGAATTCATTGTAATCATCTCAGCTTCAGAGATGCTACCAACAAGTTGATTGAGGTAGGCTTGAATCTGGGGTACACGCTCTAAAAGATCAGTGCGATATAATATCACAGCTCGATAATCAGGAAAATAGCTCTTATCATCTTCGAGTACAGCAAGCTGATAATAGGCAATTTCAGCATCGGTTGAATAGAGGTCAATCAGGTCAATGGACTCAGCTTCCAGACCCTTGTAGGCCAGATCATGATCCAATCCACGCACGGATGTCTGAGGTAGTTGATAGTGATCCCGGAGACTGGGCCAGCCATCTTCGCGATCCATAAATTCATTGGTAAAGCCAAAGCGTAATTCGGGATATTGCCGCAAGTCACTGATGCTTTGGAGTGAATACTTTGCAGCTGTTGAGGGGCTAACCCCCAGAGCATAAGTATTATTGAAGCCAAGCGGACCTGTGATGCTCACACCATGTCTGGCGAGAGCAGCTTTTATCTCAGGATCCGATGTGACTTTCTCGCCCTGGAGAATTTCATAAATTATTGTCCCAGTATAGTCGGGATAGATATCCAGCTCACCCTGAACCAGTGCTTTCCAGAGCAAACGGGTCCCACCTAATTGATCTCTATGAACGGCCCTGATTTTATTGGTTTGTAGATGTTGGGTAATAACCTCGCTCAAAATCACAGATTCGGTAAATTTCTTTGATCCAATCCTGATCTCCAAATCAGATTCAGCCTGAGCAGGGGCAATCGCAAGGAAGGTTACCGCCACACGAAGAAGGAGGGATAGAAACTTCAACTGCCTACGCCCGCTTCCCACGTACCTGTACGGTTTGACTGGTGGCGAGATGCTTATCCCGGTGAAACATCGCGGAGATGGATCGTTGTTCTCATTGGGCGGATAACCACGGCGAAGCCTTTGGCGAAGACGGGTCAATTGATCTGATCCTCAAGCTGCTGCCATGGTTTTCTCTGGGCATTGATAAACTCAGTCACAAAGGGATCTGCAGGGTGTGCTGAAAGATTAGACAGAGTATCATATTGCAGCAGATATCCATCCTTCATTATCACTATCAGATCAGCCAAGGCGGCAGCTTCGCCCATATCGTGGGTTACCAGTACAACGGTTTTACGGAGCTGACTAAAGATGCTTTTCATCTCTTCCTGCAGGCTAACTCGATTCAGAGGATCCAAAGCTCCCAGAGGTTCATCCAGAAACAAGATCTGGGGATCCAACATGAGAGCACGCATGAGGGCAATCCGCTGGACCTGACCACCAGAAAGTTCAGAGGGGTAACGGTTTAGCAGGTCTGTAGATATATGAGTCAATTCACATAGTTCAGCGATACGATGATTCGTTTTGTCAGTATCGTATTTTAAATAATCTGCCATGAGACGCATGTTTTGAATAGCTGTCATATGGGGGAAGAGACCCCCATCCTGGAGCACAAAACCGACCTGCTGGCGTAATGCTTCAAGGTTTTTTCGAGAGAGATTTTTTTGGAAAAGAGCAATGTTGCCACTGTCCGGCCATAACAATCCGACCATTAGTCTCAGCAATGTAGATTTTCCACATCCACTCGGTCCGATAAGGACAACAGTCTTTCCCGCTGGAACATCAAGAGAAAGATCATGGATGACCTCATTACCATTAAAACTTTTAGTGATTTGTTCAAGCCGAATCATATGGGCTAGTGACTTCCCTCAGTGATGGTTTGGGCATGCAGCATCGCTTCACGCAAAAAGGTTTGCACAACTCCTTTTTGAGCACCAGGTTCTTCTTCCCGGACAATTTGATCCAAAGGCAAGACCATGCCCGTCCAACCCTCTGCGTGCCATTTCCCATAAGTCAGGGGTTGATCTTTTATTTGATCTTTGGCAGGGTAGGGCCAGACATTGACATAATAATACGGAGCAATATAGCTGGTATCGCCTGGTGACAGGCCTACTCCAATTGATTTCCCCTCATCAAGTGTTAGCAAAATGGCCATGTCAAAATGGTGAGGCCAGGTCATTGGATTGCCTGTCTTGCTATCCTTGACGGCAATTTCCGTAATCAGCGGATAAGCATTAGAATAGGCTGACGTTAGTAGATCAAATGCGGCCTGATCCGATGTGTCGAAAGGACTTAACCAGCGATCAGGATAGTCGGGTAATTCAAAATGTCTTTCCATGGTGAAGACATCCTTTGGAAGCCCGTGGTCTTCCAAAAAGAATTGCAAATCGGAAGCGACTTGCTTGAGGGTTGTTTCATTTAATTTCAGTGCTAATAATGTCTCTCGATTATGAATCACCTGACAACTAAGATCCTGGGGTTTTAAGCCGAGTTGAAAATTGTGGTCAGGACCGAAGGTCTGACTTAGAAAAATATTTGCTTCGGAATCCCACAGTAGTGCTGTATGGCTGTCATCAGGTTTCTGGTCTACAAAGGAGATACCCGCAGCAGTCAGGAGCTGTATGGCCTGGTGTAATTGACCGCGAGCTTCCAATAATCTGCTATCGTTGACCTGTGTCAGTTGTTCCCAGTGTGTTTCTTGTATGCTCATCATGGTTCCTCTGCATTGTTAGAAAAGGATTATCGTGTCCTTTAGTCGGTCTATTTCACATCCCGGGTGAGACGAAGACCCATGAATTGCCAGCGTGAGTGGGGATAAAAGAAATTTCGGTATGTGGATCGTAGATGGTCGCTGCTGCTGACACATGATCCGCCCCTTAAGACCATCTGGTTGGACATGAATTTCCCATTGTATTCGCCAACAGCGCCGCTGGCAGATTTGAAGCCTGGGTAAGCTGAGTAGGGGCTGCGTGTCCACTCCCAGACGTCCCCAAACATCTGACTCAATTTTGATGCTGGAGTAGATTCTAATGGGGAGGGATGAAAAAGTTGATTCCTCACGAAATTACCCTCAATCAGCAGGTTTTGTGCAGCATGCTCCCATTCATGTTCACTGGGAAGACGCTCTCCACGCCAGTTTGCAAAGGCATCAGCCTCATAATAACTGAGATGGGTAACGGGACTGTCTAGTTGAAGCTGGGAGAGCCCTCCAAGGGTGAATTCGAACCATTGGCTATCTTTCTGAACCCAATACAAGGGGGCTTTCCAGGCGTCTTTATTAATCAAAGCCCATCCATCTGAAAGCCACAGATCTGCCTGACTATAGCCACCCTCTTCAATAAATGACAGAAACTCACGATTTGTCACAAGTCGATTGCCTATTTCATAGGGTTGCAGTAGAAAGTCATGACGAGGTGTTTCATTGTCAAAGCTGAATTCATTACCTGAGAAGCCGTGCTGCACCACACCACCCTCGAAAGCTGTCCACTGGAGATCTTGATGAATATTAGAGCTCTTTATTTGCTCGATTTCTGTATAAGCAGGGTAAAGCGGGTTCTGAAAAAAAACATGTTTAATATCGGTGAGCATGAGCTCCTGATGCTGTTGCTCATGCTGAAGTCCTAAAATGAAAATTGATTTCAGGGCAGAGATTTTATCCTCATCCAGTGTCTCAATTAGACGTATTATTTCATGATCAACGTGATGACGATAAGCAAAAACATCGTTCACTGTTGGACGGCTGAGATGTCCTCGTTGTGGACGAGGAAACTGTTGTCCAATAGCATTGTAATAGGAGTTGAATAAATAATTGTAAAGTTCATTTGGGGTTTGATAGCCTTTGAGCTCAGGTTTGAGGAGGAAGGTTTCAAAAAACCATGCGGTATGGGCAAGATGCCAACGTGTTGGGCTCACATCTGGCATGGATTGGATAACAAAATCTTCCCTTTCAAGAGGTTCACAAAGCGCTTCTGTGAATTCTCTGACAGCCCTAAAATTTTCAATTAGTTGTGTTTTTAAATCCAGTAATTCCCCAGAATAAATCATAGTAGCTTCAACACCTTAAATATTCTCTTTTTTTAACGATTAGATGTGGCTGAACTTAACAAAAGCACCCTGAATTAGTATTAAAAACAGGGTGTTCTCGAACTTACTGAGGAAAAATGCAGCGATATCTTCAATCAGGTCTAAAAAGTAACATCCAGATTTAGGTTCACCTTATCCAGCACCTTCATGGGTCCCATCCCAACCAGCGGGAGGTCAAAATCAGTAGGTACAATGAGAAAACTACCAGAAGCATTCCATTTTCCTGAGGAGTGTTTCAGGTCCAGATTTAGTGTGTAGGGTTTAGTTATTCCATTGACCTGAAGAATTCCAGCTAATGCTACATCACCAGCGTGTAGCTCAGGTAGAAACACATCAGATTTAAAGGTAATCAGCGGATGTTTTTTGCGATCCAGTACCGACATGCGCATGTGGGTGTCTCGCATGGCATTTCCAGTGTGAAGATCATTGACAGAAACCTCCACACTGACGGTCCTGTTTCCGCTGGTGTCGGCGTCACTGACAGCAACTGTGAATATCCGAGCTTCCACCGGGAAGTCATGTGTCCTGGCATGCCCCAATCCCTCGAAGCTACCGTTTGCTTCGGTAATGGTGAAATTTGCCCAACCCAACAGTGGGAGAATGGTGATAATCATGGTGATCAAGTTTTTCAGTTTCAAAGTTAACTCCTTTCAACGAGTTTTAAATTCTGCTGGCAGGGTAACTTTTCTACGGATACGCTTCTGTCTTGAAACCGACAAAGCTGATTTAATGCCAGAATTGCTTGACTATCCCTTCATTGATGAAAACATTGCTGTATTCCCACTTGCGGGCTCAAGATTTTCTTGTAGATTTTAGCAAGAATTTATAAAAATGAACTATTAATGAATAGGGGAAAGACATGAACAATTTACTAAAGCTATTGATAATAATACCAATAGCACTGTTTGTATTGGGCTGTGAAGAAGAAACACCAGACTATGCAGCTGATATAATCAACACCTATATCCTTGAATCAATAGAGTATATGGGTGAAACCTTTGATTTTACGGATTTACCCATTGAGGATGCCATGCTGGTGAAGATCACTCGTGATGAGGCGATCACCTACGAGAACGATGAAGACCATTGTGAAGATACTTATAGCGAAGAATCTGATGAAATTGATGGTGTTACAGAAACAGCCATCCTTTTTACAGATGGATCTGAGACGGAATACAGCATCACAGGTGGTAAACTCAGATTGGTGGAGGATGGAGATGTCATCATTCTGGCAGCTTATAATGGTACGGTTCCACCTGCATCATGGACGGATCCTTCCCTATTGACCAATGATACTTACGAACCGAATAATGAAATTGCCACAGCTACTTCAATTGCAGCTGGTGGAACCATCCAGAATCATTATTTGGGAGCCTGTGGAGATGAGGATTACTTCATGTTTTCTGCTTCAGCAGGTGTTTCCTACATCATGGAGACCATTTCTCCGCTTGATCAATTCCTGGATCTGACACTCGCTTTATATTCTGGGAATGGTTCTCTATTGGATACTGATGATGATGGGGGTACGGATTTCAATCCCAGTCTGTATTGGACCTGCCAGACTTCTGGTGACTACTATTTTGTCATAGAGGGCTTCTGGGATGACGATATTGGTAATTATTCAGTATCTGTGGTTGAGAGTTCAGCTTTGGTAAAACCTACAGTAGTGCCGGAGGAAAAAAGAGCCAGACCCGAAAAAAAGATCAGATTAAGCGAACTCCTTTTTAATTAAAGCGAGCTCAAATAAATTTTGTATTAGAGGCTGTTCTTTGAGCAGCCTCTTTCTTTTTATGACAGCGATGCATTTGAGCTATTACATTTAAAGCTCACAATAGTTATTGCATGTGTTCCGAGGAGAAATAGTTTTTGCAAGCGTACAAAATTGGAAGGAAACAATTTTGAATCAATGGCTCCACAAAGTATGCCTATTGCTTTTGGGACTCCTCATGGTGGCTTGTGAAGATGCTACCATTGACTATAGCTCAGATGTTGTAGGTGTCTACATTGTTGAAACGGCTACGGTTGATGGGATATATACCGATTTTAGTGCTTTGCCCGTGGAGGAAGCCTGGATTATTGATATAACTCAAAACAATTTATTATCCTATTTCAATGACATTAATCTTTGTGACTCTACTTTTGAACTAAATGCAAAAGAAATTGAATCAGTCACAGATACCTCAATATATTTTGGCGACAACACGCGTATGTACTATAGCATTCAAGCTGAGAATTTAGTACTAACGAGCAATGATGACGTGATTACGCTCGCTGATTATGGATCAGACTTTCCCCCTGCCTCCTGGACGAACCCAGCGCGGCTTACAAACGACATTTATGAACCAGACAGTACTTTGGATCTGGCAACCAGAATCTCTGCTGCAGGTGCGTTACAGACTCACTATTCAGCTGTCTGTGATGATGCTGATTTTTTTATTTTTGAAGCTCTAGATAGTACTACATATATCATTGAAATTGATGCGGAAGCGGGCTCGGATATAGATTTAACCTTAACACTCTATTCAGCAGCGGGAAGTTTTGTGGTTTACAATGATGATCAATCAACCACAGATGTTGATCCTAAATTAGAGTGGGACTGTGAGGATAGCGGTGACTACTATTTTATGGTTAAAAAATACTGGGATTATCTGGATCCAGGTAACTCATTGGATGATGAGAAGGGTGCCTACACTGTCAGTGTTGATGTGACCAAAACTTTGATGAAAGTATCCCCGCCGGATTTAATTAAATTGCCCCGTCCTGTTCGATCTACCCGCCTTCAAGACAGATTTTTCGACTAACGCTCCACTTATTTATACCCTCAGGATATCAGGCTCATCCATGGTGGATTTGCTCGGAGAACTTTACTGTGGATTAGCTGGCCAGGGTCGTTGACTTTCGGCATCAATCCAGGCTTTAACCCAAGTAGGTACCTCACCAGTCCAGGTATTATCAGGAAATTCTTGCATGACCTCCGTGGCTGGGATCAAACCACTCTTGGATACCACTCCGGCTTTTATCAGGGCAGAAGAACAGATGGTATCGCCAAGACACATTTTCTGTAGAAAGTAGAACCAGCGCCCGTCATGACCGATTACCTCACTATGCAATTGAAACTTCTTCCATAAGGTGATTCTGCGTCGGTAGCGAATACTGGATCCACCCACAGCAAACCCCCACTTTTTTTCAGCGATCAGTTTCATCAAGCCACCGCGAACCCCGAGATCATAGCGTCCCAGATCCATGAGTGTCAGTTGCCTCCCATTGTTAACCTCACCATAATGATCAATATCTGTAAACCCTGCACGAAGATTGAGGGTTCCAATATCACCAAATTTCAATGAGCTGCGGTATTTGGACGAGAGAATGGTTTTAATCGTTCTGAGATATGGGTACATAGATGTTTCCTTTGTAAATACTTCAACTACTCTGACATGCTAATACGACGTAATGGTATCCCAAGAATTATTTCTGATTGGCAATCATCATGTTACCGCTACACAATAATCCACCCCAATTCACAGGGGCAAGTAGGAATTGTGTGAATAATATAGTTGACAATAAGCATTACAACATAAAGAGCAAATAAAGCCTTTGGTGTTTATTTAAGTTGATTATACTATTAGCCTCGTATATGTGAATAAACGAATATGCGAATATGGAGGACATGATATGCGGGAGGCGACTGATCTACACGCCAGCTTATGCCAGGCGATTGCAGACCCCACCAGAATTTCTATCCTGTACGCTCTGAATGAGAAGCCCTGCAGAGTAAATGAATTGGTGACTCAATTACAATCTCCCCAGGCTACGATTTCACGACATTTGAAGATTTTAAGGGAGCAAGCCATTGTGGAAACTCACAGGGAAGGATCATTTGTGACCTATTCTCTGGGATATCAACGCATCATACAGGCGCTTGACATTATGCGCTCCATAAAGTTGGATATTGTCCGCAAAGAACACGATCTGATCCACGAATAAATCATCTTGAAAATAGATACACCGAGGAATAATGAGAAACTATAAACACACCTGGCTGCTGGGCACGATTCTCTCCCTGGCAATTATTATTATCCCGATTCTGATTGCGCTACCCCGGAATGCCCAACCTATTGATGATCCATTCAGTAAACTGCCCAAAATTGCGATTCATGTGGATCATAGTGCTCTGATGCAAGGTCCCTTCAATACAGGTCAGGAAGTGACTCAAGCTTGTCTGGTTTGCCATCCTGATGCAAGTGAACAGGTCATGCATACAAGTCATTATACCTGGGAAAGTGACTCAGTCTATTCACCTGATCACAAGAGAATGGTTACGCTGGGAAAGAAAAATGCTATCAACAATTTCTGTATCAGCATAGAAAGTAATTGGCCAGCCTGTACGGCCTGTCATGTCGGTTATGGATGGGAAGATGAATCCTATGATTTCAGCCACAAAGAAAATGTGGATTGTCTGGTCTGTCATGACCATTCCGGTGGCTATAAAAAGAGTAAAAAGGGAAATCCCGCAAAAGGTGTGGATTTATTGGCTGCAGCAAGGAGTGTCGGGGCTCCTACCCGTGAAAATTGTGGCGGTTGCCATTTCGATGGCGGGGGTGGGAATGCTGTAAAACACGGTGATCTCGATGGGAGTCTGAAATTTCCTTCAGAACGGATTGATGTTCATATGGGTCGCTATGACTTCAGCTGCACAACCTGTCACCGCACCGAAGATCACAATATCAGGGGCAAAGCATCCTCAGTAAGTATTGGTGATTTAAATACCCAGAATCAGGTACAGTGTATTGATTGCCATAATCAGGAGCCACATCGAGATGCTCGTTTAAATGAGCATACCGAAGCTGTTGCCTGTCAAACCTGTCATGTCGCCCTCATGGCTCGCAAAGATGCTACCAAAATTCACTGGGACTGGTCTACAGCAGGTCAGGATCTGCCTCAAGACGCCCACCAGTACCTGAAGATCAAAGGCTCTTTTGTTTATAAGAAAAATCATAGGCCTGATTATGCCTGGTACAATGGCACGACAGGTCGCTATCTAAAGGGAGATATTATTGATCCCACTCAGGTGACACCCTTTAACAAACCCAATGGCAACATCAAAGATCCCAAGGCGAAAATCTGGCCCTTTAAAATCCATTATGGCAAACAGATCTATGACAAAACCAATAATTACTTTTTGCTTCCCAAAACCGTTGGTGCTGGTGGATACTGGACAGAATTCGACTGGGATCAAGCCCTCCGTCTCGGGGCGGAAAATTCTGGTTTGCCCTATTCAGGAGAGTATGATTTTGCTGAGACCTCCTTTTACTGGACAACCAGTCATATGATTACCCCCAAAGATGAAGCACTTCAGTGTATCGATTGTCATAGTGATGTAGGACGCCTGGATTGGCAGATGCTGGGATATGATGGTGATCCTGTGACCCATGGTAGCCGATTTCTATCCGGAGGAGAAAGATGATTTTCTCAAAAAGACTCACAAGCTCTTTATTGATGTTGATAATGCTATTTGTGAAAACATCTCTGGCAGGGACACCTGTACTCCACCCTCAGTTTCCACTTTTAGATGAATCCGGTAAGAATGTCCTATTTAGTGGACAGCCTCTTTCAACCATGCAAACCTGCGGCACCTGTCATGACACTCAATTTATTGTGAGCCATAGTCGTCATTCTGATGCTGGTCTCAGTTCGATGAATAACTTTTCCCCTTCAGCCTCTGATTACCCCTGGGATAGAGGGTCGGGTTATTATGGCCAGTGGAATCCTTTAAATTACCGATTTCTATCTGCTCCAGATGACAGTCTTCTAGACTTAAGTCAGGGTGAATGGGTTCAAACCCTTGGTTTCCGGCATGTAGGTGGCGGACCGGCTGAATATAACCAGGCTGGAGTTCGGCTTGACAAATCGCCTGTAACAGAAAGTTGGGATTGGCAAAAATCTGGCGTTGAGGAGATGAATTGTTTTTTATGTCACACCAAAGCCCCGGATATTGAGGAGCGTAATCAGGCACTTCAAAACGGCAATTTTCGCTGGGCGAATTCAGCCACATTGATTCAATCTGGGGCTGTTATTAAAGAGCGCACAGGCTATCGCTGGAATCCAGAAGCCTTTACTGCCAAGGGAGATGTAAGGCGGGACTTTCTCTCCCCTACAGATCCATCAAATGAAAATTGTGGACAATGTCATGGACTGGTATTTACTGCTAAAGATACGCCTGAAGGTTTGAAAAGTTGTGACTGGAATACGGCCACAACTGGTGAAATTATAGCTCCACAGCGCATCAATCGTTCTGGGCTTAATTTGAAGGATAAGGAAAACTTACACAGATCCTGGGATATCCACACAGAACGAGCCGTCCAATGCGTGGATTGCCATCCCTCTGCTAACAATCCAATTTATTACCAGGATTCCAAAAAACACCGCCTGGATCACCTCATATTTGATGCACGCCGAATTGATGTAATGGATTTTCTCTATCGACCCTCACACGAGTTTGCCAGAGGGGGTCTACCTGATAGTAATGAACAGCGTAGTCCCGGTGAAACCATGCGTAGTTGCGATGGCTGTCATGATGCCAATGTAGGTCACAATTGGTTACCCTATAAAGACGCTCACTTTGCAAAAGTAAGCTGTGAGAGTTGTCATATTCCGCGCATGCATGCGCCTGCCTATCAGCAGATCGATTGGACCGTTTTGACCAAGTCCCAGACAGCTGCACACGATTGTCGTGGAGCTGAAGGTGATCCTCGGGATGTAACAACTATTATCAACGGCTTTGAGCCCATTCTGCTACCCAGCAGAAACGCTGACAATGAAACCAGACTGAAACCATTCAATATGATCAGTTCATGGTATTGGGTCTATGGTGATACACCCCGACCGGTTCGCTTGGCCGATTTGAAAAAGGCATATTTTAAGGGAAACAATTACCGTGAAGACGTTGTGGCGGTCTTTGACGTAGACGGTAATGGAGAAATTTCAGAGGCAGAGCTACGCATTGATTCTCCGGAAAAAGAACAAGCAATTCGCCAGAATCTTGAGACTGTCGGGTTGACCCAAGTCAAAATTGAAGGAAATGTAGAAGCTTATAAGATAAATCATGCTGTGACGGGTGGGGAATGGGCAACACGTGAATGTGCCTCATGCCACAGTGAAGATTCCCGGATTGGAGCTCCCTTTGAGTTGGCAACATTTCTACCAGGTGGAATTGTACCTGGTTTTACTGGCGCCATTGATCTGGGGCAAATTGGAACCATGGAAGTTGATGCCAGGACTGGCTTGAGCTATACTATGGATCTTTCAACGCAAGGATTGTACGTTTTTGGTGAAACCTCCATCGTCTGGGTTGATTGGCTGGGCTTTGCGCTGATGTTGGCCACTATAATAGGTGTTGTTGTCCATGCAACTTACCGGGTGATTTCTGCCCGTCGCAATGGATACAAAGAGCACCAGACCAAGCGTATTTACATGTATCGCTTTTACGAAAGACTTTGGCATTGGGTGCAGGTTATGGCCATCTTCCTGCTCTTGATTACAGGATTTATTATTCACAAACCAGAAATGCTGGGTATCCTATCTTTTCCATTCATGGTGCAGGTACATAATGCTCTTGGCTTCATCCTTTTTGCCAATGCCTTCCTGGCGGTTATCTATCACTTGGTGAGCGGAGAAATAAAACAGTATATCCCACAACCCAGAGGATTCTTTGATCAAGCCGTGGCTCAAGCTAATTTCTACTTAAAGGGTATTTTTAGAGGCGAGGAACATCCCTTTGAAAAATCCCGAGCGAAGAAATTAAATCCCTTGCAGCAAATGACATATTTTGGATTACTCAATTTGCTGCTGCCCATGCAAATCATTACCGGTCTACTGATCTGGAGTATCCAAACCTGGCCTTCAATTTCCAACGCCCTGGGTGGTCTGCGGGTGCTGGGACCGATACACACTCTTTTAGCATGGTTGTTTGCTACATTTATCCTGCTGCATGTGTATTTAACAACAACCGGACACAAACCCATGGACGGTATCAAAGCAATGATTAATGGGTGGGATGAAGTGGAGGATCACTCCGGTCGAAAATCCACCGGAATTGAGACAGAATCGAAGGAAAAATTAAAATGAGTGAAACCGCATTGAAAACTGCTAAACCCTTCGCCAACCCCTATGTGGCAGGCACACTCCTGGGGATCGTTCTTTTCATGGCTTTTCTACTTACTGGAAGTGGTCTGGGTGCTTCGGGACCCATTAACCGTGTGTTAGTCTTTATTGAAGATATCATTGCCCCTCAGCATGTGGATACGACACCCTATCTAATTCCCATGGCCGGGGGGGCTACAAACCCACTGGATAATGCATTTGTATTTTTGACCATAGGTATTCTAATCGGTGGTTTTGTCTCTGGATATTTCAATAATCGGCTGAGTTTTACTACAGGTAAGGGTCCGCGAATTAACAATCGTACACGCTGGGGGATGGCATTTCTTGGAGGAATCCTTATGGGTTACGGAGCCCGGTTTGCCCGCGGTTGTACATCTGGTCAAGGACTGTCGGGGGGTGCCGTTCTGTCGGTTGGAAGCTGGGTGTTTTTGTTGGCTGTATTTGTAGGTGCCTATAGTGTTGCCCATCTTCTCAGAAAACTTTGGACCTAGGAGGAAATGATGGAACAATTACTTCAAGCATTCCCAGGTCCCTTGCCTTTGGAAGCCATGTATGGCAAGTTGGCCTTTTATCTGGTTGCTCTCGTGGTAGGCATTGCCTTTGGATACTCACTGGAAATTGGGGGCTTTGGAAAATCCACCAAACTTGCCGCCCAATTCTATTTTACCGATATGACCGTTTTCAAGGTCATGTTTATGGGCATCATCGTGGCTATGGTGCTGGTCTTTGGTGCCAGTGCTCTCGGCTGGCTCGACTATAATCGTGTTTTCGTAAATCCGACCTATCTCTGGCCTGGGATGGTTGGTGGATTAATCATGGGTGTTGGTTTTGTGATCGGTGGTTTTTGTCCGGGAACATCTCTGGTTGCTTTGGCTACCCTGAAAAAGGACGGGATCGCTTTTGTAGCAGGTCTCACCGTTGGCATATTCACCTTTGGTGAAAATATTGACGCCCTTTTCAGTGACTTCTGGAATTCATCCAATTATGGTCGTTTTACCCTGGGTGATCTTTTTGGAGTACCCCTGGGCGTGCTGGTATTCAGTATCGTAGTTATGGCCTTGCTCCTGTTCTGGTTGGTGGAATACGTTGAAGATCAAGTGAACGGGCAAAAAGAACGCTTTAAAAACCGTAAGCAAAAACTGTCTGGTGCCGCCATCCTCATATTTGTTGCAGCATTGGTCATGATAAAAGGTCAACCTACTGTAGAACAGAAATGGGAGTGGATGGCTGAAACTGAGCAATCCCGAATCGATTCACGAGAAGTCCAAATAGCACCGGCTGAAATGCTGGAGTTTATTGACAATGATCTGGTTCGAACCGTCCTCATCGATGTGAGGAATGAAAGCGATTTTAATCTCTTCCATATCATCGATGCTCAGCATGTATCACTGACTGAAATTGGCGCAAAAGCTGAAAAAGAGTATCTGCATACACCAGTCAATACTTTGTTTATAGTGATGAGTAATGATGAACAGTCCGCCACCGAAGCCTGGAAACTCATGCGTGCACAGAGTATTGAAAATGTCTATATCCTGGAGCACGGAATTAACGGCTGGCTAGATACTTTTAACGATTTAGTTATAGAATCAGACCCTCTGGCTGGCAACACCCCAGTTCCAATGGATGATAGATTGGCACAAGAAGATGAGGTTTTGCATTACAGTTTTGAAGCAGCCCTGGGAAGCAATTATGCCGTGGCAGATCCGGTTATTCATGATCATGAATTTGAATTTATACCCAAGGTTAAAATGAAGGTTAAAAAAGCCTCCGGCGGTGGCTGAGGCTAGTAGTGCGCTGTCGTTGACAGCCTTGAAAATTTAATGGCTCCTCGGTCCCTGAGGCTCTCGAAGGGTGAGGAGCCATTTTTTATACCTAATTGTGTATTTACTTAGATCAAAGCCAGGAGCTTTTTCTTCTGCTTCTGATATTCTTTCTCTGTGATTAGCTGACCAGACTGCATCTGATGAAGCGTTTCGATTTGCTCCAGGAGCCCTGCTGTAGTGGTTTCCTGAGCCTGGGGATTCACGGACATTCCAATACGATTCAAAAGTGTCTTTTTAGCTCTTTCGTAGTCCTTTTCACTAATCACGCCACGAGACATCATGCGATTTAAAGCGACAATGTCTTCTGCGATACTATCGGCAGTAACGAGAACAAGGTTACTTGGGTAGGTCGTGGTCGATTGGGTGGTGACCATGACAGGTCTATAAGAATAGCGGTAATATCCGTATGTTGAATAGTGATTATTGTAAAGATTGGGATAATAGGAATGATGATAGTTTCTAACAGGTCTGTGGTGATGTCTTCTCGAACGGGGATTTGCCTGTACGGTGACTGCAAGGATAAGTAGAAGGATAATTAGTTTGCTAAGTTTCATTTTGCACCTCTCTCTATTTAATCCCTTTGACCCCATAAGTTCCTGAATGGTTAAGCTGGACACATCTCTTGTTAGTATTTCCGACAAGCTATTTGAGCTGCACCCAGGGCACCCACAGTTTGTGGATTTTCCGGAATATTCAACGGGAGACCAAGTTTTTCCTCTAAAAGCTTAACCAGACCCTGATTATTGGCAACCCCTCCTGTGAGAGTCACTTCACCCTCAATACCAATACTGGCCACCATGCTCCAGATACGATTCACAATGGAACGCTGTAAGCCATGGACGATATGTTCCCGTGGGGTGTGCTTGGCCAAAAGTGAGATGACCTCGCTCTCAGCAAAGACAGTGCAGGTACTGCTGATGGGAGCTGATTCACCTGATATATTCAACGGGCTGCTCAATTCATCGAGATCAAGCTCCAGACGTGTGGCCATGACTTCAAGAAAGCGACCTGTACCGGCTGCGCATTTGTCATTCATAGTGAAATCGAGCATGCGACCCTGGCTATCGACCTGGATAACTTTACTGTCCTGACCACCGATATCAATGACAGTACCTGTCTTTGGGAAGAGATGATGAGCTCCCACACCATGACAGCTGATCTCGGTCGTTTTTCCTGTAGCAAAGGCGACTGAAGCACGTCCATAACCAGTAGCAGTAACCGCTACGATGCTTTCTCGGGTGAGCTTGGCCAGCCCCAAAGCTGAATTAAAGGCATTTTCGGCAGCTTCAGAACCATTCACACCAGTGGGAATTACAACTTCAGAGAGGACATTACTGCCACCATCAATAATTACCACATCTGTACTGAGAGAACCCACATCCACTCCGGCGAAGTAAAGATCAACCATGTTTTGAGCCCTCCAGGGTCTCACAAAATGCTTCGAGACGGGTATGAATCTGCTGCTCAGACCAGACCCGTTCATCGGCAATGTCAGCATCCAGAATTACAGCAGGCAGATTAAGGTCCGCAGTAATCGCTTTACGCAGATCGAATTGACCTACAGAGTAGGGCTTACAGCTACGGGTAGAATGCATGACCATGCCATCCACAGAATAGGTCTTGATCATTTTTTTCATCAAATCCAGACGGTGTTTCAGGTTATTGTTTAGAATGATCCGACCATAGGTTTTGGCCATAGAGGTCCAGGGCTTGGTTACATCGAGATAACCTGTGGTTTCGGCCCAGGCATTGGTATAAGTAGCCGTCACAAAATTCATTTTTCTCTCAGCAAAAAACGTTGCCAAAAATCGAACCTTATACCAGATAGCAATGTTATCCCAGATTAAGCGATAACGTTCATCACTGATAGCACCGATCCCCTGAGCAACCCGGGTATCGACTTCTTCCCGTAAAATATTGTAGTAATCTTGAGCAACAGGTAAACCGCGGAGGGAAACAATTGGTGCGAGATGACCAAAGGCGTCAAAGATAGTCATAGGTGCAGGTTGAGCTTCCATAGCATTGAGGATAGCACCCCAGGTCTGTGAGGTTTCCTGAGAACTCTTAAGAATCCGTTCAAAAACATCCACATAAAAAACACGCTGAGATACTCTTTCCAGTATGGGAATCATATCCTGTAATTGCTGAGCCATATAATTGATATCAGCCTCGGTCTGCTCTGTAGCAACAAAGGGCGCATCAAAGTGAATCAGGGGAATATTCAACTCATGGGCAATAGCCTTATACCAGTAGAGGACGGTTTGACAGATATTGTTTGAACAGAACAACAAATCTGGTTTGGGAAGCTTTCCAGCAGGTGTTTTTCCTGAAAGCAGGTGTCCTAAATCTATACGGGCATAGGAACACAGATCCTGACTATAACCACTCCCTTCAGCAATACTGCAGTAATCAGCACCCTGTTTTCTGGCTCCAACCAGGGCGGAATGATTTTCCGGATAGATTGTATAAAAATCGAAAGCCCTGAGGAGTTCGACGGGAGCACCACTGGTCACCCAGGCTACTTTTTTTACTCCAGGAACGTATCTGGCCAGGAAATAATGTCGACTCAAAATTTCTTTCAGGCGTTTATTGGACTCCAGGGGTGGTCCAAAAGCTTCAGGGATTGGACGAGGTTTTCTTTTCTTTAAATCCTGAAATGCCATGAGAGCCGGAGCCCCATAGTCTTTAATGATTTTATATTTCAATTCTGCTCTGAGACTCATGCCGAAACCATATCAAAAAGAAGTTCAGTAAATGCTTCAATACGCGTCTTGTCTTGTCCTGAGAGGTAGGCTTGAAGTTCCGTTTCCAGAGTTAACACAGGAATATTTCTTTCACGGAGCGTTTTTACCAGAAGACGATGATCGAATAGTTCAGGTTCACAGAATTTGACAATATCGAATAGAATCCCCTGGGCCTGACTAGCCTGCATAAGTTTGTCGATATGATGCAGACGCTCTTCAAGATCACCTGCACGTGTGGAACAGGGTGGTAGGATAAAGAAACGATCTGTCAAATAATCCAGTGGCAAAAGGGGAGCATCCATGGGAAACTTTGGAATACGGCGACTGACGGCCAGTAAATCATCTGCTACCACACTTACGCCGAGCTCATCTAAAAATTTCAATACTTCTGGAGAGGGTGGCAAGATACCAGAAACCATCAAGCGAGCTCTTGCAGGTTCTATGGCCTGTTCAAGAATATCAATCTTCCCCAGTAGATTTAAATAATCTAGGGGGAGTAGATATTCCTGGGCTCGCATGAGCTCGAAATATGCTGAATTATCTAAAGACAGATGATTGGTCATACGGGCTTGTTGGATGGCCATGAGCCGCGAATCAATTTTATGACCTAATACACAGGCTGACAGCAGTTTCTCAGGATTTAGGGGTTCATAGACTGTTTCAAGAGTGGTTTGAAAATTCTGGAGTATTTCTCGATAGTATTTTGTTGTTGTGTTGTTGAAACTGCCCTTAGGGTTGTAAAAGGTGTATACAGGGACGTTTACTCCAATGAGATCCTTAACCTGGGTCCCCAGGTTTTGCAGGGAATCGCAGGTATGGGGGAATAGGTATCCAGCATTGATGATCTCGGGCTCTTTGAGGATAAACTCCAGGCTTCTTTTTACGATTGGGCAAATGGTGGTCTGTAAATGAGCATTGGCGTGGAGAATTTCTCCAGGTGGATCCCAGATTTCAGCAGTGTGAATATCGAAAGCCCATAGCAGCTCTCTGGGATATAGCGCGGGTAGCACCCCCATGATTTTCTGGCCGGATTGGGCCAGGGATTTGAGATATTCTGATCGATTTGGTATCATCATATAGTGTAACTCAATTAAAATAACTACCAACTTCAGTTGGTAAATGATAGGTGTATTGGTTCAGACCTTAAAACCGTTGAAACGGTTTGTCAGAACTGGCGTCCCTGTATACCACCTGACTGAAGTCAGGTGGTACGAATGAATCTTATTTCCTGAATTTACGGACAAAACCTTCTACCTCAGGTACACCACCTTGATAGACAAGATAGCCATTATAAGGCTCTCTTTCAGTAATATCATCATTAATTGGCGTAAGCATTATCGCTTTGATTTTATCAGGATCATCTGTTTGTCCAAGTGCCCAGCCCAGCTTAACCCAGGCCACCTCAGGCAGCATATTTCCCAGGGGTGTCACGCCTAGAGCCATCATATCACGCCCGGTATCATAGACAAACATGTGGGCATAACCCCAGATCGTCTGGAGGGTCATAAAGACAGAAACACCCTTATCCCGGGCTCTTTTTAGGGCTGGATACAGCTCTTTGTTGACATGACCAAGACCTGTTCCTACAATGACAATTCCCTTATATCCCGCATCCAACAGTGAATCAATTATATCCCCCTTCATGTGGGGGTAATAATAGAGCATTGTGACCTGCTCATTGAAGGTGGGAATAATTTTTACCTGCTTGTCTTTGCGACGATGCTTATACTCCGTTTTGATGATTTTGAGACCTTCCCGGGTCA